>Ga0190265_10000058_pt1 | contig 129113 bp, 99 predicted proteins | sample Popmic124T_FD_133135 | JGI IMG/M metagenome (GOLD analysis project Ga0190265, IMG submission 133135) | Populus adjacent soil microbial communities from riparian zone of Indian Creek, Utah, USA - 124 T | ecosystem: Environmental > Terrestrial > Soil > Riparian zone | place: USA: Utah... | reverse complement strand
GCGCGGGCCAGCTCCTGCCCAAGATTCCCACCTGCAAGTGACCGCGAGAGCCTCCAGGGCCGAGCCTGGCTCGGCCCTGGCCGGCCCGCTTGCCGTTTGATCCAGGACCGTCTAAGCTCTGCAGATTCCTTGAGCTCATCAACCACCAACCCGCGGCGCTGCCGTGGAGAGATGGAGGGAATTCATGAGACGCATGCCGTGGAGATGGGTCCCCATCCTGGTACTCGGAACATCCTTGTCCTGGACGGCCGCCGTGGGCCAGACGCTTCCCGGCCAGAGCCCGCCATGCGGCAAGATCAAGCCGGGGGACGAGTTGCAGGACGTCACGGAGCTCAACGCCGTCGGCGCCCCCGAGCTGAGCACGACGTTCACCGTGCAGACGAAGCCGCTCTGCGTGCCCACGACGAAGAACTCCGACAACTCGTTCAACACGAAGGAAATGCCCTTGCGGACCTATGTCTACACGGACCCCAAGACCGGACAGGTGCGCTGGGGCTTCCCCGGCCCCACCCTGCGCCTGCGCAAGGCGAACGAGGACGGCAAGGGCGGGCAGAGGCTCAAGATCCTGCTGGTCAACGAGCTCCAGCCCGAAGCCGACAACAACGCGTGCAACAACCCCTGCCCAGCCAGCCAGCCGTGCGACTGCAGCCCTGCCGCGGTGGCCGCTCTCATCAAGAAGTGCACGGCCGTCCGGCCCCCGCAGGAGTGCTGCTGCGTCGCGAAGTGCACCCAGACATCGCCGAACTGCCTGCACGGCTCGAACACGACGAACCTCCACTTCCACGGCAGCCATGCCTCCCCCCAGCCGCCGCAGGACTACGTCCTGCTGGACCTGAAGCCGAAAGGCTCGCCGCCCGGCTCGCACGGCTCGCACGGAGTCCATGGCGAGGTCGAGGAAGGGCAGTACCAGTACAACGTCGATCCGTTCGGCTGGAAGCAGCCCGAGGGGACCCACTGGTACCACCCGCACAAGCACGGGTCCGTGGGCGGGCAGATCGCCAACGGCATGGCGGGCACGATCATCATCGACGGACCCTTCGACGACTGGCTCAAGCAGTTCTACGCGAAGGAGAAGCTGATCGTCATCCAGCAGATCAACATCAGGGACAACTTCTACGCCGGTCCGCAAGGGGCGGCGCCGCAGATCCTGGTCAGCGGACAGCTCCAGCCCACGATCACCGGCAAGCCCGGCGAAGTCCAGCGCTGGCGGTTCGTCAATGCCACCATGAGCTCCGGGGCGCTGATCAACCTCACGCTCCCCGCTGGCCTGGAGTTCCGCCAGATCGCCATGGACGGGGTCCGCTTCTCGCCCGTGAACTACGGCTGCCAGCCGCTGATCAACTTCAACGTGAACAATCCCAACTTCCCCTGCAACCCGAATCCGACCGGCAATCCGTCGCTGCGGTTCGCGCCGGGCAACCGGGCCGACTTCCTGGTCCGCTTCCCCCAGACGGAGACTCCGAAGGGCAAGGGCCTCCGCGTGGAGCGCCAGATCATCCCCATCTCGGGCGACGAGGGGGGCAGGAGCGGCGGCGGCAGGAAGCTGCTCATGCAGCGGGAGGAGCAGATCGCTCCCGGGTCCGCGGAGCCCGCGCTGTTCACGGTCGTTGTCGACGACGGCATCCCGGGCAACGAGCGGCGGCGGCGCAGGGGCGTGGCTGCCGCGGCGCCGCCGTGGCGCCCGACGCAGGCCGAGTGGCCGCCCATGCCCGCCTACCTGCAGAACATCACCGACCAGGAGGTGACCGACCCGGCCACCGGGCAGAAGCGCGAGGTCAAGATGACCTTCCAGCAGTTCATCCAGGGGATGGAGCCGCCCCAGCCCTGGCCGTACAACCAGAGCCCTCTCTCCAAGTTCACGATCGACGGCCGCCAATTCTGTCCCACCTGCGCCAACGTGACCACGCAGATGGGCACGGCCGCGGAGTGGACGGTGAGCAACGACACGGTGATCCCGCACCCGTTCCACATCCACACGAACCCGTTCCAACTGTTCAGCATCAAGGGCAAGTCCATCGGGGAGAACGGGGCGGAGCCGGTCTGGATGGACACGCTCTCCATGCCCAACGCCACGGCCGATCCGAAAAGCCCGCCCGCGGACCCGACAACCCCGATCAAGATCACGCGCACGAACTTCGTCATCCGGCAGCGCTATGAGGACTTCACGGGCGAGTACGTGCTGCACTGCCACTTCCTGGGGCACGAGGACCGCGGCATGATGTTCTCCGTGCAGACGGTCTGCCAGGACAACCCGGCCAAGTATGGCGTGCCGAGCATCAGCAAGCCCGAGTGCAAGGGGGTCTACGGCGACGATGCGTTGAAAGCCTGCACGTCGAACACCTGCCCGTGACGTCGCCGCCCGAAAGGTGATTGAGCCCAGGACAGGGCCCGGCTCGGCCCTGTCCTGCTGCTTGCCGATCTTTCCGCCGCCCCCGCGGCGCTGCCGCGGAGATATGGAGGGAATTCATGAAGCGCAGGATGCCCGGGGTCTGGGCAGCGTTGCTCGTCCTGGCAGGATCGCCTGGGGGCAGCCGCCCTGCAGCGAGACGGTCAAGTGTGTTCCGATCAAGTCGCAGGGTCTCTGGACGATTCCGACGATCCGGTCGGAAGGCGGCGTGCTGAGAACGCCCGCATGCTCAACTACCTGCTGCCGTCCCTGCTGCTCCTGTCCGGCGCCGCCGTCCAGGCGCAGAACGTGCCCGAGCCCTGCCCGCCGCCGAAGGTCAAGGAGGAGCTGCGGACCGTACCCGAGCTCCGGGCGCAGGGGGGCGAGCTCGGAACGATCTTCAGGGTGGAGGCCCTGCGTGCCTGCGTGCCGGTGTACGACCCCGCCACGCAGTCCTGGTTCTCGCAGCCGGAGATGCTGCGCACCTACGTCTATCCCGATCCGGCCCGGCCGTCGGGGGAGTGGAGCTGGGGCTTTCCCGGTCCCACCCTGCGTGTCCGCAGGGCCGACCCGGAGAAGGGCATCAAGGGAGACCGTCTCACCGTCTACCTGACCAACAACCTCTCCGCCGACCTGGGCGGCGTCTGCTCGCCGGTCTGCCCGGCGGGCACCCTCTGCCCCAGGGACCCGGGCACGGTCCAGGGCTTCCCCCAGCCGCGGGACTGCGGCAACCCGAACGGCGACGTGCGCTGCTGCTGCTACACTCGGAGCAGCCAGATCTTCCCGGACTGCTTCCACGGGGACAACACCACGAACCTCCACTTCCACGGCAGCCACGTCTCCCCGCAGGCGCCCCAGGACTACGTGCTGCTGGAGCTCCGGCCGCGGAGGAACCACGTGTACCCCTCCTACGACCGCGGGCGCGGCGCGGTGGCCCATGGCGACTACCGCTACCGGCTCGACCCCTTCCCCGCGAACCAGGCGGAGGGCACACACTGGTACCACCCGCACAAGCAGGGCTCCATCTCGCTGCAGGTGGCCAACGGCATGCCCGGTGCCTTGATCATCGAGGGGCCGTTCGACGACGAGCTGCGCAACCTCTACGGCGGCGAGCTGACGGAGAAGATCCTGTTCCTCCAGCAGATCCAGGGGGACTCGAGCCTGTTCAACCCCGCGGCGACCGTGCCGGCCTTCCTCGTCAACGGCCAGCCCCAGCCCAGGATCACCCTCCGCCCCGGGGAGGTCCAGCGCTGGCGCTTCGTCAACGCCTCCCTGCAGGCCGAGGCGCCGGTCCAGCTCCGCTTCCCCGAAGGGGTAGAGGCGCGGCAGATCGCCATGGACGGCATCCAGTTCGCGCCGGAGAACTACGAGCGCCAGCCGCTGCTCCCTCTGGCGCTCTCCCCGGGCAACCGCGCGGACTTTCTCGTCCGGGCCGCGGAGTCGCCGGCCAGCCTCTCCGTCCCCGCCGCCGAGGGCGCCCCGCCGCTCTTCTTCATCGAGATCGAGGGCGAGCCGGTCCAGGGTCAGAAGCTCCCCACGAAGGCGCAGTTCCCCAGGATGCCCAGGTTCCTGGCGGACATCCCCGAGTCCGAGGTAGCGAAGACCAATGACCTCACCTTCGGCATGACCTTCGGTCCGGTCGATCCCCGGTCGGCCTTCTTCATCAACGACACGCAGTTCGACCCGTCCTGCGTCAACGTGACCACCACGCTGAACACGGCGGACGCGTGGAAGATCCGGAACACCAGCGCGCTTGCTCATCCGTTCCACATCCACACCAATCCATTCCAGGTGGTCGAGGTTTTCGATCCGACCGTCAGCGGCCAGGTGCGGAAGCTCGATCCGCCCTATGTCTGGCAGGACACGATCGCCCTGCCCGTGGCGCAGACGGCCGGCACCGCGACGAATCCGGGCTGGGTGCACCTGCGGCAGCGCTACCTGGACTTCACGGGCGAGTCCGTGCTGCACTGCCAGCTCCACGGGGACCAGGGCATGATGTTCGCCGTGCAGACCGTGTGCAAGGACAAGCCGGACTCCTTCGGCAAGCCGCGGCCGAACGAGGCCGAGTGCGTGCCGAACAACTTCATCCAGGCCGCGCCGGTCTGCCCTCCGGCGCCGCCGGCCCGCCCCTAGGCGCGTGATGGAGATCGAGAGCGCCCCCCGTGCCGCATCGCTGCGTGACGTGGGTGTGCGCTTCGCGAACGCGTCATCCGCATCGTGGGCCCTCGCCCAGATCGACCTCGACCTCCTCCCGGGTCTGACCGTCCTGGTCGGACCCAACGGCGCGGGCAAGACCACGCTCCTGCGCATCCTCGCCGGGCTTCTCGTCCCCGATTCGGGGACCGTGGAGATCCCTGGTGACCGGCGCAGTCTCCGCCGCCGGATGGGCTACATCCCCCAGGAGGTTGCGCTCGATCCCGAGATGACCGGCCGCGAGACCCTGTGGCTGCTCGCCGCGCTCCACGGTGTGCCCAGAAGGGAGCGGGACGAACGCATCGCCCGGCTCGCCGAGTCCTTCGGCACCGAGGAGCACCTGCCGCGTCCCGTGGCCGTCTGGTCGGGAGGATTGAAGCGCAGGCTTCATCTGGCCGCGGGGATGATCCACGATCCGGAGCTGCTGCTGCTCGACGAGCCCACGGTCGGTCTCGACCTGGAAGGGACCGACTTCCTCTGGACCGAGTTGGAGCGCCGGGCCGCGGCCGGCCGCGCCGTGGCCGTGGTGACGCACGACCTCGCCGCGGCCGAGCGCCATGCACATCAGGTCATCATTCTTGACAAGGGAAAAATCGTGGCGTCCGGAGCGCCGGAGGAGCTTGGACCGGCGCTGGTACAGACCTACCGAAGGCTCACGGGCAGGGACCCCGAAGGTCCGCGCACCGGCGGGGGAGGCGGGGGAGGACGGCGGGGGAGGGGCGCAGGATGAGCGGGATGTTGGATGTCGTTCGCGCCGTGGGCTGGCGCACATGGACGATCACCTGGCGCCGGCCCGTGCTCCTGACCTTCTCCCTGGGCCAGCCGCTGGTCTGGATGCTCTTCTTCGGCTTCCTCTTCCACAAGTTCCCCTTGGAGGGGATTGGCTACCTGGACTTCCTCGCTCCGGGCGTGAGCGTGATGACCGTGCTCTTCGGAGCCTCGCAATCGGGCATCGGCTGGATCCGCGACCTCGGAACCGGCTTTCTGCCGCGAATGCTGAGCACGCCCGCGAGCCCCGCCGCGATCCTGGGCGGCAAGGTCCTGGCCGACGTGACGCGGCTGCTCCTCCAGGCTGCGGCCGTGCTGCTGCTGGCGCTCCTCCTCGGAGCCCGGCTGCGTCCCGATCCCGCGGCGTTGGGAGTGGCCCTGGTCTGTCTCCTTCTCTTCGCCGCGGCCTTCTCCTGTCTTTCCGCCGCCGTGGCCCTCCAGGTCCGCGCCCAGGAAGCCATGGCCACCTTCGTCCACCTGGTCAACATGCCGCTCCTCTTCACCAGCACCGCCCTGGTGCCGAGGGCCCAGATGCCCGGCTGGCTCGCTGCCGTCTCGCGCTTCAACCCCCTCACCCTGGCTGTGGACGCCTGGCGAGGCGCGCTCCTCTTCGGCGAGATGCCCGCGGCCCGGAGCCTGCTGCTCCTGGCCGTCTTCGCCGCCGTCCTCTTCCTCTTCGCGCTGAGCCGGATGCGGGCGGCGGCGGGGCGGTACTGAGTGCTACCCTGACTCCGTGCGCGGGGCCGGGTATTTTCTCCGTATCGCCCTCGGGCTGATCCCGTTCCTCCTCATCGCCTGTGCCGGCGAGGAGGCCGGGACCGTGCTGCGGATCTCGGGCAGTGCGTTGGGGGCTGAGGGGGAGGTCCTGACGCGGCAGGTTGGCCGCTTCATGGCAGCCAACCCTGGAGTCCGGGTCGAAATCCAACGCACTCCCGACGACGCCACCCAGCGGCATCAGCTCTATGTCCAATGGCTCAACGCGCACGTGGGCCGGCCGGACATCCTGCAGCTCGACGTGGTCTGGACCGCCGAGTTCGCCGCCGCCGGCTGGGTCCTCCCCCTCGACCGCTTCCAACCCTTCACGGATGATTTCGTCCCGGCTACCCTGGCGGCCAACCGGTGGCAGGGGCGGCTTTTCGCCCTTCCCTGGTTCGCGGATGTGGGCATGCTCTACTGGCGGACCGATCTCATGGCCCGAGCTCCGGCTTCCTTGGACGAGTTGGCCCGCTTCGCCCGCGCCGGCATCTCGGACGAGGTCCCCCGCGGGATCGTCTGGCAGGGAGCGCGTTACGAGGGGCTCGTCACCGTGTTCCTGGAGGTCCTCGGCGCCTTCGGGGGCGAGATCCTCACGAAAGACGGACGGGTGGCGGTGGCCTCTCCGGCCGGCGTGCGCGCTCTCGACTTCCTTCGCGGACAGATCGGATCGATTGCACCCCCCGAGGTGCTCACCTGGCACGAGGAAGAGGCTCGCTTCGCCTTTCAGAACGGGACCTCCGTGTTCCTCCGCAACTGGCCCTACGCGTACCCCCTCCTGAGCGACCGGGGGAAGTCGAAGGTGGCGGGGAAGTTTGCGGTCGCACCCATGCCAGCCGCGCCCGGCGGGAGACCGAGCGCGGCGCTCGGCGGCGCCCAACTCGCCATCAACGCCCACAGCCGCCACCCGGACCTCGCGTGGAGCCTGATCGCCTTCCTCACCGCGCCCGAACAGATGCTCGAGCGGGCGAAGGTGGTCGGCCAATATCCGCCCCGCCGCTCCCTCTGGTCCGACCCCCGGCTCGCCGAAGCCCTGGGCGTGCCGCCCGGCACGTTGAGCGACATCCGCGGAATCGTGGACGCAGCGATACCCCGGCCCGTCACCCCCGTCTACAGCGAGCTCTCCGAAGCCCTCCAGATCCACCTGCACCGAGCCCTTTCCGGCCAGGTTTCCTCGGAAGAGGCCCTGCGCCAGGCGGCGAGAGAGATGAAGGCCATCCTCCTTCAGAGCGGTCTTCCCCCCTCTCCCGGTTGGGCGGGAGGGGATGGGAGAGGGGGACCAAGGGGGTGAGGGGCCTGTCCGACCGCCGGCTCGCCTGGGCCTTCGTGGCCCCTGCCCTCGCCGTCCTCGCCCTGGTCGCGCTCTTCCCCCTGGGCTGGGCGGCCTGGGAGTCGCTCCACCGGCACGACCTGCGGATGCCCTGGCTCGGACGCCCCTTTGTCGGGCTGGAGAACTACGCAGACATCGCCGCGGACATCCGCTTCCGGGCTGCCCTGGGGCATACCGTTTTCTTCACGGCCGCGAGCGTCGCGCTGGAGATCCTCCTCGGCCTCGTCCTCGCCCTGGCCATGGACCGGACCTTCCGCGGCCGGGGCTTCGTCCGCGCCGCCCTGCTGCTCCCCTGGGCCCTGCCCACGGTCGTGGCCGCTCTCCTCTGGCGTTTCCTCTTCGACTCCCAGGCGGGGATCGTCAACTCCATCCTGAACGAGCCCCTGGTCTGGTTCGTCCACCCGTTTGCCGCTTGGGTCCCCGTGGTTCTGGCCGACGTCTGGAAGACCACGCCCTTCGTGGCCCTTCTCCTGCTGGCCGGGCTCCAGGGCATCCCGCGGGACCTCTACGAATCGGCCGCGGTGGACGGCGTCGGCCCCTGGACCCGGTTCCGCCGTGTGACGCTTCCCCTGCTCCGGCCGGCCATCCTCGTGGCGCTGATCTTCCGCACCCTGGATGCCTTCCGCGTGTTCGACCTGATCTACGTCCTGACAGGAGGAGGACCGGGCACGGCCACCGAGCCGATCGCGCTCTACACCTTCAACACCCTGTTCCAGAACCTCCGATTCGGGTACGGCGCGGCCCTGTCCGTGGTCGTGTTCCTGGTCACCTTCGGGCTGGCGCTGCTCTACATCCGCCTGCTGAGGAGGCAGGAGTGAAGCGCGTCCTTCCGGTTGTGGTGCTTGCGCTGCTGCTGGCCTTCGCCCTGTTCCCGTTCCTCTGGGCGGTCGCGGCCTCCCTCAGGCCGGAGGCGGAGCTCTTCCGCGGCCCGTCGCTCCTTCCGGAGCGGCTCACGGCCGAGCACTACGCCGCCCTGTTCGAAGAGCGCGACTTCTGGGTGCCGATCCGCAACTCCCTGGTGGTGGCGGGGACCACGACCCTCTTCTGCGTGATCGTGGGCTCGCTCGCCGCCTATGCGCTGGCCCGGCTGGAGATGAGGGGAAAGAGCGCCATCCTGGGATTGATCCTGGCCGTCTCCATGTTCCCGCAGATCTCCATCGTGAGTCCGCTCTTCCTGCTGCTGCGGTCGCTCGGTCTGATCGACACCTACCCGGGGCTGATCCTGCCGTACCTGACCTTTGCCATGCCGCTTACCGTCTGGCTCCTGGTGGGCTACTTCCGGCAGATCCCGGCCGACTTGGAAGAGGCGGCCCGGGTGGACGGCGCCACCCGCTGGCAGGTCTTCACGCGGGTCGTGCTCCCCCTGGCTGTGCCCGGCCTGGCGGCCACGGGGATCCTGACCTTCCTCTACTGCTGGAACGAGTTCCTCTTCGCCCTCTCCTTCACGCTCGGCCCCGAGCGGCAGACCGTGCCCGTGGCCATCGCGCTCTTCCGGGGCCAGTACCAGGTGCCCTGGGGTCAGATCCTGGCCGCATCCGTGGTGGCCACGGCACCTGTGGCGTTCCTCGTGCTGCTTTTCCAGAGACGGATCGTCCAGGGGCTGACCGCGGGCGCGCTCAAGGGATGACAATCGGCTCGCTACTGCGGCCTTCCCACTCGGCAGCGGCGCAATTTTCCTTCTCTTTCCCGCACTATGCTCCGTAGCGAAGCCAAGGAGGAGATCCCATGACCGAGATGGATTGGCCGTCCAAACCGATGAGCACGGAGTGGAGAGATGCCGAGCGCAAGCTCTGGCTCGCGCGTCTCTCCCCGGAAATTCTGGAGACTGCCGAGGTTGGCGAGATCGACCTGTCCACGGGTTCGCCGCCGTTCCCGGTCCATCGCGCGGTCAAGGAAGCCATCGAGGCCCGGGTGCGGGAGCTCGTCCATCTGGAGTACCCGCCCACGAACGGCGACAAGGTCTTGCGTACGGCCATCGCCGAGTTCGACCGCGAGCACCTCCGGGCGCCGTACGGTCCCGACGAGGTCGTCATCACCTACGGTGCCATGCAGGCCCTCTCGGACGTCGTCGGGGCCGTGGCCGCGCCCGGAGAGGAGGTGCTCCTGCCGACCCCGTACTGGTTCCAGTTCCCGTTCATCGTGCGGCTCAACGGGGCCGTGCCCAGGGACATCCCCACCTTCCGCGGGAACAACTTCAAGCTCACGCCGAAGCTGCTCCATGAGGCCATCACGCCGCGCAGCCGCCTGCTGATCCTCACGAACCCGAACAACCCCACGGGCGCCGTCTACAGCCGCGACGAGCTGGCGGACCTGGTGGAAGTCCTGAAGCTCCACCCGAACCTCGTCGTGGCCTCGGACGAGGTCTACAACCTCCTGTTTCCCGGGACCTCCGGCTACGAGGCCGCGCCGAGCCTGTGCAGCTTCCGCGAGATCGCCGACCGGGTCGTCGTCGTCAACAGCTTCGCCAAGAACTTCGCGATGTCGGGCCTGCGGGTCGGGTACGCCGCCACCACCGATCCGTCGCGGCTGATCCTGATCACCCAGCGGCAGCGCTTCACATCCCTGGGGGTCAATCTCTATCTCCAGGCGGGTGCCGTCGCCGCCATCGAGGCCACGGGCGAGATCGTCGGCGGGATCAACAGCGAGCTGGTGCCGAGGCGGAAGAAGGCGGGCGAGCTCCTGGCCACGGTCCCGCACTTCCACTTCATTCCGCCGCAGGCCGGCTACTACTACTGGGTGGATGTCAGCGGCTGGTTCGGCTGCCGCTATGTCGATGGCGAGGGAAATGTGAAAGTCATCCGGGATGACAAGGATCTCGCCACCTACCTGAAGGTGCAAATAGCCGGGCTTCCGCCCGGGGTGTCGGTGGTCAACGGCACCGACTGCGGCATGCGCGGCTACTTCCGGATCACCTTCGCGGTTCGCGAGGAGATCTTTGCCGAAGGCGTGAAGAGGATGCGGAGGCGGCTGGACCTCTTGCAGTGCGACCGGTGACGGCTTGACCCATAAGGGCTCGGGATCATTCCGGGAATAGCGACTTGTCGATCCCGGGGATGATCCGCAGCGCGTTCTTGTAGTACAGCTTCTTCAGGACCTCTTCCGGCAGGTCCAGGCCGTAGAGGCTCCAGAAGGCGTGGCGCTTGCGGTAGTAGGGGAAGTACTCGTCCGCGGTCTCCAGCGTCCGGAAGTAGGTGTGGTACTCGGACGGCTCCCAGATGTCCTTGCCGAACAGCACGCGGTCCTGGTGGCGGATCAGGAAGTCACGGGCGGCGCGGGGCTGGCGCCCCAGCTCGTGGAGCACGGCGCCGATCTCGGTCATCATGTTCGGCATCTGGTCCATCAGCCGGCCCAGCCGGGCGAGGTCGTGACCCAGCCAGCCCAGGTGGGCATTGACGAAGACCGTCTTCGGATGGCGGCGGATCACGTTGTGCAGCTCGCCGATCGTCTGCTCGAACGAGGCGAACTCGGGGGAGTCGCGGCGGCGGTTCGGGAACTGCTTGAGCTCCAGCCAGCGCTCGTTGAAGCGGTCCCAGGGCAGCCAGAACGCCATGGGCTCGCCCACGTGGATCAGCACCGGAATGCCCAGCTCTCCGGCCTTGGCCCAGATCGGATCGAGGCGCGGATCGTCGGTCTGCACCCGCTTGCCGTCCGCGTCCTTCACGAACATCCCGAGGTTCTTGAAGACCTTGAGGCCGCGGGCGCCGTTCTTCACGTCCGCCTCGAGCTGCCGGGCCGCATCCTCTCCGAAATTCGGCTCGGAGATCTTGCGGAAGTCCACATTGGCGAACTGGACGAAGCGCTTCGAGTGCTTCGCAGTAAGCGTGGCCAAGCCCTTCTGGAACAGCTCGCCGCTGCCGCCGCTCAGGTTGACCATGACGGCCATGTTGAGCCCGTCCATGTCCTTGACGAGCTGGTCCACCTGCTCGGACGTCATCTCCTCGGCATCCTGGTGGTTGTGGACGTCGATGAAGGGGAAGCGCGCCCGCGTGACCGGATGCTCCGGGACCACGAGCGTAGAGCGCGGCTCGTACTCCTCGAAGGACATGACGGGCTCGGGAGGTTTCGCAGGCTCGGCGGGAGGTGCCTGGGCGCGGATGGAAGGGACGGCGCTCAGGAGGTAGAGGGCGAGCGCGAGACGGCGAAAGACGTTGGCACTCATAGAGGAGGCCACTCTATCGCAGGCGCGGACCGCGATCCGGACGGCGCGGACATGGGTCCGTGCCTCAGGGACAGCGGTACGCGTGATCCGGACCTGCGTCCGCGCCTCAGGGACACCTGTCCGTGCCATCCGGACCCTGGTCCGTACGATCCAGCTCCCGGTCCCTGCGGTTCGGACCGGGGTCAGGATGATCCGGACCGCTGTCCGCGTGACTCGGACCCGGGTCCGGACGGCTCGTACCGCGGTTGGAGCCGTCCAGATCGGTGTCCGTGCGGCCCGTACCGCGGTACGCATGGCTCAGACCGCCGTCCGCGTGGCTCGGATCGTGGCCGGAGTGATTCGGATCGCTGTTGGAGGCGCCCGGACCATAATCGGGACGGCACGGACCGTGGTCCGCATTGCTCGTACCGCGGTCAGTGTCGTCAGGACAAGGGTCAGAGCCGTTCGGATCCCTGCCCGCGTGATCCGGATCGCGGTCCGTGTCCTCCGGGACGCGGCGGCAGGCTACCTGGCGCGTCGTCGAGCTCCATCCGCTATAATGTCGGCGGACCGCTGACAGACCCGAAGCAAGAACCACCCGTCCGGCCCCGCCGGACCTCCTCGGGAGCCCCATGCCCCGGAAACGTGACGTTCTGGAACCCTTGAAACGGGACGAGCTCCTGGCCGCCGCCGACCGTTTCGGCGTGTTTGTCCGTGACCGCCGGGTCCGGGATGATCTAATCGATGCCCTGGCCGGCTCGCGGAAGGCCGGGCTGGCCGGTATCCTCGAAGGCCTTTCCCGGTATCGGCTCAAGGAGATCTGCCGCGCCCTGGATCTGGACGACTCCGGCCGCGAGAAGGCCGTGCTCATCGACCGGCTCGCGGGGCGGGATGGGCACGCCCCGTCCACGCCACCACCTGCGGAGGTCCCTGCCCCCTCACCCCCTGGCCCCCTCTCCCATCCCCTCCCGCCGGCCGGGAGGGGGGGAAAAATGGGAGGGGGCGCCCCTCTCCCGGAGGAAGGGCGTGCGATGGGAGAGGGGACGGGGGTGAGGAGCTCGCAGACACGCTCTGAGGAAAGAATGGAACAGGCTCAGCTCAACTGGATCACCAGCTTCATCTGGGGCATCGCGGACGATGTCCTGCGCGACCTCTACGTCCGCGGCAAGTACCGCGACGTCATCCTCCCCATGACCGTCCTGCGGCGGCTCGACTCCCTCCTCGAAGGGAGCCAGAAAGCCGTGCTCGACATGAAAGCCTCGCTCGACAAGGCGGGCATCGTCCACCAGGACCAGGCCCTGAGGCAGGCCGCGGGCCAGGCCTTCTACAACACCTCGAAGTTCACCTTGCGCGATCTCAAATCCCGCACGAGCCAGCAACAGCTCAAGGCCGACTTCGAAGCCTGGCTGAACGGCTTCTCCCCCAACGTCCAGGACATCCTGGAGAGCTTCGAATTCCGCAATCAGATCCCGAGGCTGTCCAAAGCCGACGCGCTGGGCACCCTCATCGAAAAGCTACTCTCGCCGGACATCAACCTCAGCCCCAACCCCGTCCTCTACGGCGACGGTTCGGTCAAGCACCCCGGCCTGGACAACCACGCCATGGGCACGATTTTCGAGGAGCTGGTCCGGCGCTTCAACGAAGAGAACAACGAAGAGGCAGGAGAGCACTGGACGCCGCGCGACGCCGTCAAGCTGATGGCCAAGCTGATCCTCCTGCCCATCGCGAACGACATCGAATCGGGCACCTACCTGCTCTACGACGGCGCCTGCGGCACTGGCGGCATGCTGACCGTGGCGGAAGACACGCTCCGGGATTTGGCCGCGGAGCACAAAAAACAGGTGGCCACCCACCTCTACGGTCAGGAAATCAACGCCGAGACCTATGCCATCTGCAAGGCCGACCTCCTGCTCAAGGGCGAAGGCGAAGCCGCGGACAACATCGTGGGCGGCCCCGAGCACTCGACGCTCGCCAACGACGCCTTCCCCTCGCGCGAGTTCGACTTCATGCTCTCCAATCCACCGTATGGCAAGAGCTGGAAGAGCGACCTCGAACGCATGGGGGGAAAGAACGGCATCAAGGATCCGCGCTTCGTAATCGAGCACGCGGGAGACCCCGAGTACTCGCTGCTCACTCGCTCGAGCGACGGCCAGATGCTCTTCCTGGCCAACATGCTCTCCAAGATGAAGCACAAGACAAAGCTCGGCAGTCGTATCGCGGAGGTGCACAACGGCTCTTCCCTCTTCACCGGCGACGCCGGCCAGGGAGAGAGCAACATCCGCCGCTGGATCATCGAGAACGACTGGCTCGAAGCCATCGTCGCCCTGCCGCTGAACATGTTCTACAATACCGGCATCGCGACCTACATCTGGGTGCTCACCAACCGCAAGCCCGCACGCCGACGCGGCAAGGTGCAGCTCATCGACGCGACGCAATGGTACAAGCCGCTCCGCAAGAACCTGGGCAAGAAGAACTGCGAGCTGTCCAAGGATGACATCCGGACGATCTGTGACACCTTCCTCGCCTTCGAGGAGACCGAGCAGTCAAAAATCTTCCCCAACGCCGCCTTCGGCTACTGGAAGGTGACCGTCGAGCGTCCGCTACGCCTCAAAGGCATCGACCCGGAGCGCGCCTACACACCGAAAGAGATCAAAGCAATCAAGGAGACCAAGCGCGACGACAACGCGCCGCCCGTGATCCGCAAGATCCATAAGAAAGGCACCGAGCACGATCCGCTACGCGGCCTGTTCGAGACGACCATCGACCGCAAGCCGGCCGTCGTGGAGTACGAGCCGGATCCGGACCTGCGTGACACCGAGCAGGTGCCGCTGCTGGAAGAGGGCGGCATCGAGGCGTTCCTGCAACGCGAGGTGCTGCCGCACGCCCCCGATGCCTGGTACGACCCGGAGAGCGTGAAGACCGGCTACGAGGTCAGCTTCACACGCTATTTCTACAAGCCCAAACCGCTCCGCACACTGGAGGAGATCCGCGCTGACATTCTGGCCCTGGAGAAGGAGACAGAAGGATTATTGGCGGAGATCGTCGGTGGGGGAGGGGCGGCCATATGACCGAGCTGCACCCATGGCAAGACCGCCCCAGGCCACGAATTCTCCGAATTCCACGAATTCCGGGTAGACGCCCCAGTCCGCTGTCACCAATCTGCCGGGTGTACAGTGTCGGGGCGTCTCATGGCCGCAGTCACCACCAACACCGGCAGCACATCGTGGGAATCTCGTTACGCGGCCGGATATTCAGCCTGTGGTCCCGGCGGGGGGCCTGGGGTGGTCGGATCTACCGTGGGGAGACGCCCCGACCCTGTACACCCGAAAGGTTCATGCCAGCGGACTGGGGCGTCTCTACGGCCCGGACATGGAGACGGGGATCTGGCGACACCGAGGCGGCTCCATGATTGACGGCCTCAAACCCTATCCCGCGTACAAAGACTCTGGCGTGCCATGGCTGGGACAGGTGCCGGTGCATTGGGATGTGCGGCGGCTGAGGGATTCTACCGAAGGCTGCATCGCAGGCATTTGGGGGAACGAGCCAAATGGCCTTAACGACCTGCCATGTGTTCGTGTAGCGGACTTCGATAGGCAGCGTCTTCGGGTTAGATTGACGAAGCCCACGATGCGTTCCGTTGCGATGAACGAGCGTCGGAGAAGAATGCTTGTGCGTGGCGACTTACTCCTAGAGAAGTCGGGCGGCGGTGACCAGCAGCCGGTTGGTGTTGTGATGCTGTATGACCACGACATACCCGCTGTCTGCTCGAATTTTGTTGCACGGGTGCCTGTCTCTGCGGCTTTCGACTCGGGCTACCTAGCCTACTTGCACTCTCATCTGTACGCAATTCGTCTCAACCTGCGGTCTATCAAGCAGACTACAGGTATTCAGAATCTTGACTCGTCCGCCTATCTCAGTGAACCTGCGGCTTTTCCGCCCCTCCGAGAACAATCCGCCATCGTCCGCTTCCTCGACCACACCGACCGCCGCATCCGGCGCTACATCCGCGCCAAGAAGAAGCTGATCGCGCTGCTGAACGAGCAGAAGCAGGCCATCATTCACCGCGCCGTGACCCGCGGCCTCGGCCCCAACGACCATCTGAAGCCCTCGGGGGTGGAGTGGCTGGGGGAGGTGCCGAAGCATTGGGAGATAAAGCGGCTCAGAAATCTGACGGCGAACGTGACGAGTGGGTCAAGAGGGTGGTCAAATTATGCAGCTGACTCCGGCCCCCTCTTTATCCGAATCGGGAATCTGACGCGGGCCTCGATCGAGTTGGATCTTTCGGATACTGTGAGACTCAACCTGCCGACTTCGGTGCTGGGTGAGACTACCCGAACCCGGGTTGCACCGGATGACGTTTTACTCTCGATTACGGCGTTTATTGGCTCCGTCGCGATAGTTCCTTCAGACATCGGCGAGGCATACGTAAGCCAGCATGTAGCCTGCTGCCGGCTTGCGCCCGGTGCCGCAAACGCGAGATGGGTGGGGTACGTGCTTCTTTCACCGATCGGAAAGATCCACGGCACGCTCTGCATGTATGGTGGAACGAAGCAAGGCCTATCGCTCGACGACGTGAGGAATCATGTCGTCTTGCTGCCTCCCCGAGAAGAGCAAGATGCACTTGTCCAACGCATAGAAGCCGACACAGCTGTGATTGATGTAGCAAGCCGAGCCACTCAGCGCGAGATCGACTTCGTGAGGGAATACCGCACTCGACTAATCGCCGACGTGGTGACCGGCAAGCTCGACGTGCGCGAGGCGGTGGCGCGGCTGCCGGAGGAGGCTGAGGAGCCGGAGCTACTGGACGAGGGCGAGGCGATGGGGGAGGATGAAGCAGAGGACGAGGGCGGGGATCTTGACGCTTTGCCTGAAGAGGCCGTGGCATGACGGGCCTACAGGGCGAAACCCGCATCTACCACATCACCCACTTGGATAACCTGATGTCTGTCTTGGCTGACGGTGGCTTGTGGTCGGACGCGGCGATGATCGCCCGAGGTGGCCCAGCGGCTTCAATCGGCATGAGCAGCATCAAGCAGCGGCGCTTGGGGTTGACTGTTAAATGCCACCTCCCCGACAAAGTCGGTGAGTACGTGCCCTTCTACTTTTGTCCCCGCTCGATCATGCTTTACCTGATCCATCGCGCCAATCATCCGGAGCTAACCTACCAAGAGGGACAGACGCCCATCATCCACTTGGAGGCAGATCTTCACGAAGTCGTGACCTGGGCCGAGAGCGAGAGACGGCGCTGGGCCTTCACTCTGTCGAATGCTGGAGCAATTTACGCCGAGTTCCGCCGTCAGCTTGACCAACTTGGCGAAATCAACTGGGCGGCCGTGGCCTCGACCGACTTCCGTGATCCAGACGTCAAGGAAGGGAAGCAGGCCGAATTTCTGGTGCGTGAGTTCTTTCCGTGGCATCTCGTGAGGCGCATCGGGGTGCAGTCTGAGGCGATTCGGAACCGTGTGCTCCGGGCATTGTCAGGATCGAAGCACCGGCCTATCGTCGAGGTTCGCCGAGACTGGTACTATTGAGATTGGAGGACGCATGATCCGGTTTACGCAAGGCGACATCCTGAAGGCTGATGCCGAAGCCCTGGTCAACACCGTCAACTGTGTGGGCGTTATGGGGCGGGGTATTGCTCTCCAGTTCAAGAACACCTTCCCGGAAAACTTCAAGGCTTACGAGGTGGCTTGCCTGAAGAAAGAGGTGGAACCGGGGCGCATGTTCGTATTCGATACCGGCAAGCTAACCTCCCCGCGCTACATCATCAACTTCCCCACCAAACGCCACTGGAGGGGCAAGAGCCGTATCGAGGATATCGAGACAGGGCTTGAGGCTCTAGTAAAGGAAATCCGGGCACGCAACATCCGTTCCATAGCCATTCCACCTTTGGGTAGCGGGTTGGGAGGGCTCGACTGGGCCGGAGTTCGGCCCCTGATCGAGCGTGCGCTGGCGGCTGTGCCGGAGGTGGAGGCGGTAGTGTTCGAACCGGGGGGCGGTCCGGCAGACACGCGAGCCAACCGATCGAGCGACGTTCCCAAGATGACGGCAGGCCGCGCCGCCTTGCTGGGCCTCATGGACCGTTATCTCGCTGCTTTGATGGACCCGTCGATCTCGCTCTTGGAAGTACACAAGCTGATGTACTTCCTTCAGGCTGCTGGTGAGCCGCTGCGTCTGCGGTATGTAAAGGGCCCTTACGGCCCCTACGCGGAGAACTTGCGCCACGTGTTGCGCGAGATCGAAGGGCACCTGATCTCGGGTTACGCCGATGGAGGCGATGCACCAGGCAAGCAACTGGCTCCGGTACCCGGTGCGGTGCGGGATGCGGAGTCTTTTCTGGAAGCTCACCCGGACACTCATGAGCGCTTCGACCGGGTGGCACACTTGGTCGAGGGCTTTGAAACTCCGTTCGGCCTGGAGCTCCTCACGACAGTTCATTGGGTCGCCACTCAGGAGAAGGCGCAAGATCGTGAGGACATATTGAAGGCGGTCTACTCGTGGGCGCCAAGAAAACAGCAGTTCACTCATGCGCAGATTGACCTGGCGGCGGAGCGGTTGCGGTCGGGAGGATGGCTTACTTCTACTGCCGGTAACTGACGGGTACCGTCAAGCATGCCCACCGACATCACTGAAAAGGGCCTCGAGGACCTCATCATCGCGGCCATGACCGAGGGCGCTGCTCCGGCGGGATCGGCCGAGGGCGAGGTCCGCGAGCGGCCCTCCGCCTACGCTCCCGGCTGGCTTCTCGGCAACCCCAAGGACTACAACCGAGAGTACGCGGTCGATCTCGTTCAGCTCAGCGCCTTCCTGCGCGAGACCCAGCCCAAGGCGGCGGAATCTCTGGACCTCGACCAGGAGAGCCCCACCCGCCACAAGTTCCTCTCCCGTCTCCAAGGCGAGGTGAGCCGGCGCGGTGTCGTGGACGTCCTGCGCCGCGGGGTCAAGCACGGACCGCTCGATCTTGATCTCTTCTACGGTACGCCATCCCCGGGCAACCCGGCAGCCGCCGAGCGCTACGCGCAGAACCGCTTCAGCATCACCCGGCAACTGCGCTACAGCCGCGACGAGACCCAGCTCGCGCTCGATCTGGCCCTTTTCATCAACGGATTGCCGGTCGCGACCTTCGAGCTCAAGAACAGCCTCACCAAGCAGACGGTAGACGACGCGGTGCAGCAGTACATACGGGACCGCGATGCACGCGAGCGGCTTTTCGAGCTCGGGCGCTGCGTCGTCCACTTCGCGCTGGACGAGCACGAGGTGCGGTTCTGCACCCATCTCAAGGGCAAGGAGTCGTGGTTCCTGCCGTTCAATCAAGGCTGGAACCATGGCGCGGGCAATCCGCCGAATCCCATCGGCCTCAAGACCGATTATCTCTGGCGGCGTATCCTCACCCGGGATGGCCTCACCGACATCCTCGAGAATTACGCTCAGATTATCGAAACTCGGGAGGAGAAGACCGGCCGCAAGCGGCAGGTGCCGATCTTCCCCCGCTATCATCAGCTCGACGTGGTGCGCCGGCTTCTGGCCGATGCCGAATGGCACGGTGTGGGCCAGCGCTACCTGATTCAACACTCGGCAGGGAGCGGCAAGTCCAATTCGATCGCCTGGCTCGCTCATCAGCTCATCAGCCTGCGCAAGGACGATGCGCCAGTCTTCGATTCCATTCTCGTGGTCACCGATCGCCGCATCCTCGACCAGCAGATCCGAGACACGATCAAGCAGTTCGCCCAGGTGGGCGCCACGGTCGGCCACGCGGACCACTCCGGGGACCTGCGGAGGTTCATCGAGAGCGGCAAGAAGATCATCATCTCTACGGTGCAGAAGTTCCCGTTCATCCTCGACGAGATCGGCAGCGAGCACCGCGGACGGCGATTTGCCATCATTATCGACGAGGCCCATTCGAGCCAGGGAGGCCAAGCCTCGGCGGCGGTCAGCATGGCCCTCTCGGAGGTCGGTGCGGAGGAGGAAGAGGAGACCACCGAAGACAAGGTCATCCGCATCATGGAGTCGCGCAAGCTCCTGCCGAACGCAAGCTACTTCGCCTTCACCGCGACGCCCAAGGGCAAGACGCTGGAGATCTTCGGCGAAGCCTTCGAGGAGGATGGGAAGGTCAAGCACCGCCCCTTCCACAGCTACACGATGAAGCAGGCGATCCAGGAAGGGTTCATCCTCGACGTGCTGCAGAGCTACACGCCGGTCGAGAGCTATTACAAGCTGGTCAAGAAGGTCGAGAGCGATCCCGAGTTCGACACCAAGAAGGCCAAGAAGAAGCTGCGGCGCTACGTGGAGAGCCACGATCACGCGATCCGTCTCAAGGCCGAGATCATGGTCGATCACTTCCACGAACAGGTGCTCGATCTCAACAAGATCGGCGGAGAAGCGCGGGCGATGGTCGTGACCAGCGGCATCGAGCGCGCCATTCAATATTACCTGGCCATCCGCGACTATCTGGAAGAGCGGAAGAGCCCCTATCGTGCGATCGTTGCCTTTTCCGGCGAGCACGAGTATGGGGACAGGAAGGTCACCGAAGCTTCCCTGAATGGCTTTCCCAGCAGCGCGATCGTTGACCGCATCCGCGAACACCCGTACCGCTTCCTCGTCTGCGCCGACAAGTTCCAGACTGGCTACGACGAGCCGCTCCTTCACACCATGTACGTGGATAAAACGCTTGCCGGAATCAAGGCGGTCCAGACCCTGTCGCGACTGAACCGGGCGCACCCGAAGAAGCACGATGTGTTCGTGCTCGACTTCATGAACAACGTGGACACGATCCAGTTGGCGTTCGCCGACTACTACCGGACGACGGTCCTCAGCGAGGAGACCGATCCGAACAAGCTGCACGACTTGAAGGCCACGCTCGACGACGCCCAGGTGTACACGGACGCCGATATCGACGCCGTCGTCGAGAGCTTCCTGGAGAACGCCGGCCGCGAGCGGCTCGATCCAATCCTGGATGCCTGCGTGGCCATTTACCGGGAGCGGCTCGATGAGGACGGACAGGTCGAATTCAAGGGCAACGCCAAGGCCTTCCTCCGCACCTACGGCTTTCTCGCCTCGATCCTGCCGTACACGAATGCGGGTTGGGAGAAGCTGTCCATCTTCCTAACCTTCCTCGTGCCCAAGCTGCCCGCCCCCAAGGAGGAGGACCTCGCCAAGGGTATCCTCGAAGCGATCGACATGGACAGCTACCGGGCCGAGAAGCAGGCCGCGATGAAGATCCAGTTACCGGACGAGAATGCCGAGATCGCACCGGCTCCAACGACTGGAGGTGGTCACAAGCCGGATCCTGAACTGGACCGTCTCTCAAACATCCTCAAGGTTTTCAACGACCAGTTCGGCAACGTCGACTGGACCGACCGGGACCGCGTGCACCGGCTGATCACGGAGGACATCCCGGCGAGAGTGGCAGCCGATCCGGCGTATCAAAATGCCAAGCAGAACTCGGACCCGCAGAACGCCCGCATCGAGCACGACAAGGCGCTTGCCCGGGTCATGACCGCCGTCCTCAAGGACGACACCGAGCTTTTCAAACAGTTCAGCGACAACGACTCCTTCCGACGTTGGCTGGCCGACACTGTGTTCGGGATCACGTATGACCGGCCAACGGGTAGGGAGGGGGCGGGCGTCGTGTGACGGGGGAGGCTGGAAAAGGGGGGCGCGTGACAGCGCGCCCCCCGGGAACGACAGACTACAGCGCAGTGTCAGGAGCGAAGGTGGGGGGAGCCATCGTCTCCGGACCCGGCGGAGGCTCAGGCGCCTTCGGCGCCTTGCTCCGGGGGCGGAGCGGCTGGATCCCGAACTCGATCAGCTTGTCGCTGCGGTAGCCGTAGTGCTCCCGCACTCCGGTCCGCAGGAAGTCCAGGAGAGTGTCCCCCTCCTGGAGCCTCTGCTGCAGGAGCTTCGTCACCTCCCCCTTTCTCGCATCGAGAGTGGCCTGCTCGAAGGAGAGACCCTGGACCTCGGTGGTGAGGTCCTGCAGCCTCGTCTTGGGCTCGATCAGGTGCGGGAGGTCAGTCGCGTTCGCGTCTACGGCCGACGTCCCCTGAATCCAAGCGTTGATACGGTGCATGTACTGCCGGATACGGGCCATCTTCGTTCTCCTTTCCCCTGAGGGAAGACCGGTGGCGCCTTGATTGGCGCCTACGGAGGATAACCTCGTTTTATTCAGCCGAATATCACGGTTGAACTGCTCTGAATGCGGCTTAGGATAGGAGTCTAGAGATTTGATGTCAATAGGTGAAGGATAATTTCACCAAGATTGCGTAGATATGAGCCAAGTACTGGTCACATCTGGCCAATTCCCGGTCGTAGGAAGGGGGTACGATTGTTGGAATAGGATAAAGAAGGTTCTTTAGTAACGTTTCAGGCACAAAAATTGCGGATTGGCCGCTGCCATGGCCAATTTTCCGGAGCCGTTCCCCCCGATGTTGCTTGACGAGGTGAAGCGACCGTTTCACAAGCCGGGCTGGATCTACGAGGAGAAGTACGACGGTTATCGCATGCTCGCCTTCAAGGACGGCGGCCGCGTCCAGCTCATCAGCCGCAACCGGAAGGACTTCACCCGCCAGTTCGCGGACATCGCCCTGGCGATCGCCGGACTCAAGGCGAAGACCCTGATCCTGGACGGCGAGGTCGCGGTCTTCGACGAGCGTCTGGTCTCCCACCTCGGCTATCTGAGGGGCGCTCCCGAAGAGCAGCTCTTCACGCCGCCGATGTACGTGGCCTTCGACTGCCTCTGGTCAAGGGGGAAGGATCTGATGCGCGAGCCCCTGCGCCGCCGCCGGACCGTGCTGGAGCGGGAGGTGAGGGGAGCGGAAGGCCCGATCGTCCTGGCCCGCCGGCTGGCGGACGACGGCCTGGAAGCCTGGAAGGAAGTTGTCGCCCAAGGCTGGGAGGGCCTGATCGCGAAGGACCCCGCCTCCATCTACGAGCCGGGCGTCCGCACCCGGGGCTGGATCAAGGTCAAGCACAAGGTGCGGATCGGCTGGCCGGGGGAGGGGACGGAGTACACGCGGGGGTGAGGGCCCTCACCCCCCGGCCCCCTCTCCCGCCTCCCCGATCCCCTCCCCGGGAGAGGGGGAGACTTGCTTCACTCGAACGCCATGCTTAGACCGGACAAGGGGAAAAAATGCACCCGAGGCCTCTCAGCCTTCGGAAATCTTGCCAGGGGTCCGTCCAGAGGGGCAGTCAACTCGCCGGCCGAATGGCTCCGACGGTTCCCAAAACCCGAGTTACGGAGGTAGTCGCGATGTCCGCCCCGATTCCGAATGTCGAAGCGAAGGACCTTACACCCGACCAGTACCGTCTTCTGGTGGCCCATCGAGCCCGCCAGATCCTCCACGAGCCGGTGGCGGTTCCCGAGACGACCGCCGAACGCCATCTAATCGAGGCGCGGATCAAGGCCGAGATGGAAAGGATCCATCTGCGCCGCAACTTCCTTCCCGTCCGCTTCCTGGGGGATGGCGTCGAGCGCGCCAAGGCGGTGTGCCGGATCGTGACGAATGAGTCGCTGGGAACGGGCTTCCTGGTCGGTCCCGGCCTGCTGATGACCAACAACCACGTGATCGACAGGCGGGAGGCCGCGCAGGGCGCTATTGCCGAGTTCGGCCTGAATGACAGTGCCTCGGTCCCGATCACTGCGGCCCTGCTCCCTGATCGGTTCTTCATGACTGACGAGGACCTGGATTTCACCATCGTGGCCTGTGACGCAAGCCGGCTCGGCGACGTCCGGCCGATCCCGCTTCGGCGGAGCCCGGTGACGGTTACCCGCCACGAGTTTGTCAACATCATCCAGCATCCCGCCGGCCGCCCCAAGGAGGTCGCCCTGCAGGAGAACACAGTGACTCGGGTCCAAGACAAGCTCATCCACTATGAGACTGATACGGAGCGGGGCTCCTCGGGCTCGCCCGTCTTCAACAACAACTGGGACCTGGTGGCTCTCCATCACTCCGGTACGCAGCTCCCCGACGGAACGGCGGAGAACGAAGGAATCCGGATCTCGGCGATCGTGGCCCATCTCATCGCCGTGGGACAGGGGGACAGCGTGGTTCGAGAGGCTCTGGGACGGGATGGCATGGTCCTCCTGGGCACGTCGCCTTTCCTCGGCTTCTTCGACGTCCAGGGTGTCGCGCCGGCAGGGAGCCTCGAGGTCGAGGTCCCCGATTTCCGAGGCTCGGTGCAGTTCGCGGACGTGGGCTTCTGGAACATCGAGCATTTCCGCAGCGACGTTTCCGAGGAGAGGGTGGCGGCGGTGGCAGAGGTGGTCTCCCGGCTTTCGATGGACGTCCTGGGGCTCACTGAGGTGGAGAAGGGGGCTCTCGAGCGCCTCAAGGAGGCCTTGAGCAGGCATGGGTTGGCCGTAGGCTTCGAGCTGCTGGACACGGATGGGCGGCAAGACCTCGCCGTCCTCTACGACCGGGAGACGACGCGGGTCCTTCTGCGGCCGGATCTGGCAGCGCGGTATGCCAACCTGCTGGCGGCGCGTACCCGTTCAGGCCGGTCGGCGTTCCCGCGTGCGCCTCTCTTCGCGTCCTGCACGATCCGGGGAGAGGGCAGCCTGGGCGAGCAGAGATTCCTGCTCATCCTGGTGCACCTCAAGGCGTTCGGAGATCCGCAGAGCGTCGCCCGCCGCCAGTTGGCCGCGCGGATCCTGGCGGAGATCATCAAGGATCTCCGGGAGGTCGAAGGGCTGCCGGTGGTCCTCGGCGGAGATTTCAATGAGCAGCTCACCACGGACGTTCTCGATCCCCTGACCGGTGCACCGGACCTGCTCGCCCTCACGGCGGATGACGCCAACGACGGGGCGATCTCTTACGTCGGCACCACCCACCGCTCCCTGATCGATCACGTCCTGGTGAGCAGTGACGTGCAGTTGGGAGAGATCTCGGGCGACGATGCCGCCATCGTGCGCCTGGACCGCTCGGTGCGGGATTTCAGCGGCAGGGTCTCCGATCATGTCCCGATCGTTTTCCGGATGATCTACCGGAGCCAGGGCGTGCCGATCGAGCCCGAGCTTCCGGAGGAAGCCGGTGGGGCGATCGAGATCCCGCTCCCGGATGGGAGCCGGTCGGTTCGGCTGGCCTTCGAGTTGGCGTGAATGACAGGCTCGCTGGGAGCGCAGCACGCTGCGCTCCCAGCGGCTCTTTCGTTTCGTGCACGCGATTGGGAACTCGCTCGCCACCTTCGGCCGGAAACCAGTTGGCGGGTCCGTCCCTCCTTTTGCGTAGGTACTGGCAGGGGCACGGCCCCTCGTCGCGAAGGAGGCGATTCCGATGGAGACCCCGGCCAAGACCCAGAGTCATCCCGCCAGGCAGGAGATCGAGCGCTTCGTGAAGGGAGAGGCCTCCCCGGAAGTGACCCGGGACGTGGTACGCCACCTTCTGGTCGGCTGCCCCAAGTGCAAGGAGGCGGTGCGGCCCATGTGGGGGTTACCGCGCTTGGCCGTATAATCGGCTGATGCAGTCGAAGTCGCGGCTCTGGCCGTTCCGCGGACCGCTCACCTCTTTGATCCTGGGTTTCGTTCTGGCGGGTCCGGCTGCGGCAGCGACCTTCACCGTCGACAATCTCTCCGACTCCGGGCCGGGCAGCCTCCGCCAGGCGGTCCTCGACGCCAACGCGGCTGTCGGTGCGGACTTCATCATCTTCCAGGCCGGGCTGACCGGCACCATCACACTGACCTCGGACGAGATCCTGATCACCGACAGCGTCGAGATCACCGGTCCCGGGGCCGGGGTGCTCGCAGTCCACGGCAACGACACCTCCCGCATCTTCCGCGTGCAGAACGCTCTGGTCGGCGTCAACGCGACCGTGTCCGGCCTCACCCTCACCCACGGCTCCGAAAGGTTCGGCGGGGCGGTGGCGGTCTTCGGCGAGAGCCTCACCCTCCGCAGCGTGGTGGTGTCCGACAGCGAAGCGCTGTTTTCGGGCGGCAACGTGTACGTGCAGGCCGGGTCTCTCACCGTCCAGGACAGCACGGTCTCCGGCGGGGTGACGGACGACGGAGGCGGGATCGCCGTGGACGAGGGGCTGCTGGTGATCGACCGGAGCACGGTGAGCGACAATCAGGCGGACAATGGCGGGGCGATCCACACTGCCAATACGCTGGCGCAGATCGTGAGCTCCACGATCTCGGGCAACAGCGCCACATCCAACGGCGGCGGCTTCTTCGGCGAGGCGCTTTCCACCTTCGAGGTCCGGCACACGACCGTGAGCGGCAACACGGCGGGGAGCGCGGGCGGGAGCTTCTACCTCCAGGCCCAGGGCATCCTCGCGCTCGATCATGCCATCGTAGCCAACGGCACGCCCCAGGACCTGGTCCAGGTCGGCAGCAGCATCAGCGCCGTCTGGAGCCTGATCGAGGCCCCGGCTGGCGCGATCAACGGCCTGAACGCGAACAATCTCCTGGGGGTCGACGCCCGTCTCGCTCCGCTGGCGGACAACGGCGGCCCGACGCAGACCCACGCGCTGCTGCCGGACAGTCCGGCTCTCAATGCCGGCAATCCGTTGATCGCCAGTGCTCCCGCCACGGATCAGAGGGGTCCGGGCTTTGCCCGGATCGTAGGCGGGCGGATCGATGTCGGTTCGTTCGAGGAGCAGGCCGTGGAGAGCGCGCTCGCGGTCCCATCCCTCTCGGAGATCGGCCTGGTGGCCATGGCGGCGCTCCTGGCGGGGATCGGGGTGCTGGTGATCCGGCGCTGACAGAGGCTCGGGAGCGTCCCGAAGGCGCGCCCCCGAGCATTCGTCTTTACGCCTTGGCCTTGCCTTCGGCGAGGTTCCGGGCGCTGTTCTTGATGAGCCCCTCGGCGGTCTCGGCCAGGGAGCGGGCGATCTTGCGGTCGCTGACCAGCGTCGAATACTTGTACAGGTCACGCGCCACCAGGAAGTCGCGCACGTAGGGCCACCACGGCTTGGGAATGCCTTCGAGGTCCCAACCTTCTGTTGCCATGTTCGTCTCCTTTCGCAGTCTGTCTGGATTCGTGTGGGTTGCGACCGGTCTACAGTCCGGTCGGGTTTCACAGGATCAGGCGCGGTGCGAAAGGAAAACGTTACAGACAACGCTCAACGGCCGCGCAGCACGCGGGTGAGCACCCGGTCCAGGGTGGCGGCGAAGGCCTGCCTGTCCTTGGGGCCGTAGGGGCGCGGTCCACCGGGATCGAGCAGTCCCGCTCCCCTGAGGCCGTCCATCAGGTCGCGCACGGCGAGCCGCTCGCCGACGTTCTCTTCGGTGTACTCGTCGCCGCGCGGATCGATTGCCGTGACCCCTTTCTCGACCAGGCGGGCGGCCAGGGGGATGTCCGCGGTCACGGCCACGTCCCCCGGCTCGGCGTGCTTCGCGATGTGGAGGTCGGCCACGTCCGCTCCTCCCTCCACCCGGACGGCCGTGACGAAAGGGTTGCCGGGAGGCGCCGACAGCCACTGGTTGGCCACGAGCACCGCCTCCACGGTCAGACGTTTCGCGGCGCGGAAGACGATCTCCTTGACTTCGCGGGGAGCGGCGTCGGCATCGATCCAGACTCTCATGAGCCCGGACGATACCTGAAAAAAAGAGGGACCCGCGAACGGGTCCCTCTTTTTTTGTAGCGAGGAGGAGTGTTGTTATTCCGGCTGCCAGGTCGGGATGCGGCTCGGCGTCCAGGGTGCGCCTGCGGCCTCCATCCGGCTCTCCAGGTTCACCAGGTCCTCGCCGACCGTCTTGCGGATCTGCTCGAGGATCGGAGAGAAGGCCTGGGCGGCCTGGGTGTAGTTGTTCTGGTGCGTCTGCGTGGGCGCCGAGGTGGAGCCCCAGGCCCCGCCGACGACCTGGAAGACCCGGTCGGTGATGGACGGGGAGGTCGGCTCGAAGCGGGCGTTCTTGATCGGGTCGCCGGTGAGCTGCTCGCCCAGGTCCTTGATCCGGTCTTCGATCTTCCGCGCCTCGTCCAGCATCGCGGGATCGGCGGCCGGCGTGTCGAGCAGGGCTCTCTGGATGTGATTGATCCGGGTGAGGCCTTCTTCGAGGGCGCCGATGGAGCCGGCCACGGCTCGCTGCAGCCGGGCGACCTTGCGCTGGAACTCCAGCGTGGCCTCCCGGTTCTCGGCGGCGAGCGTGGCATTGCCCAGGGGCACGGTCTCGAAGGTTTGCGGCTCGGCCAGCGGCGTGGTCACGTCGCCCACCCGCTTGACCAGGCTCACGGTGTACTTGCCGGGCGCGACCAGAGGGCCCTGGGGCGGTGTGAAGAACGGGTTGTCCGTCGGCCCGCCCTCGAGGTTGGTCGGCATGGTCGTGGGGTAGCGCAGGTCCCAGGAGACCCGGTGAAAGCCGGCGGCGGTCGGACCGGTGATCCGGCGAACGACCTGGCCCTCGGCGTCCGTGATCGTCAGGATGACGATGGGGTCCTTCTCCCGCTCCTCGGCCCGGAGGTCCTCCCACTTCGGGTACTCGAGGGTGCCGCCCTCCTTCTCGGTGGCGGCCTCGGCCTCGTAGCGCAGTTTCTTGCGGGTCCTCATGTCCTCCTTGAGGTAGTAGGTGAAGACCGCGCCGTACGGCGGGTTGGGAGCGGTGAAGTGGCTCTCGCCCATGAACCCCTTGGCGGGCAGGCCAAGGGGCGAGGCCTCGACGTACATCCAGGTTTGCTTGATCGGGAAGAGGATGGCGTCCTTCTCCAGGTCCGCCTCGGTGCGGATGCGGCGCAGGGGGGTGTAGTCGTCGAGGATGTAGAAGCCGCGGCCGAAGGTGGCCAGCACGAGGTCGTTCTCCCGCTGATGGATGGCGAGGTCGCGCACGGCGATCGTGGGCATGCCGCCGGTGAGCGGGATCCACTTTTTGCCGCCGTCAACCGTGAAGAAGACGCCGAACTCGGTGCCCGCGAAGAGCAGGTCCCGGTTCACGTGGTCCTCGGCCAGGGTGTAGACCGTGCCCCGCTGCGGCAGGTCGCCGGCGATGGAGGTCCAGGTCTTGCCGCGGTCGGTGCTCTTGAGCACGTAGGGCTTGAAGTCGCCCATCTTGTGGTTGTCGAAGGAAGCGTAGACAGTGGCGTCGTCGAACTGCGAGGCCTCCAGGTCCGAGACGTAGGTCATGTCGGGGATGCCCGGGAGCTTGTCCGTCTTGCGCCAGTTGGTGCCGCCGTCCTCGGAGACCTGGATCAGACCGTCGTCGGTGCCGACGTAGAGCAGGCCTTCTTTCTTCGGCGACTCCGAGAGCGACACGATGTTGCCGTAGAACGACGTGGAGGCGTTCTTGGCCACCGCGTCGATGCCCCAGACCCTGTCCATGACCTTGAGCTTGTTGCGGTCGATCTGGCGGGTGAGGTCGGGGCTGACCGGACGCCAGGAGTTGCCGCGGTCGTCGCTGCGGAACACGCGCTGGGCGGCCAGGTAGAGCCGGGTGTGGAGGTGCGGGCTGATGATCAGCGGCGAATCCCAGTTGTAGCGCAGGCCGGGCTCGTCCGGCGCGGGCTGCGGCTGGATGTCCACGGCCTCGCCGCTCTTGCGGTCGAAGCGCACGATGCCGGCGTGCTGCGCCTGGGCGTAGATGATGTTCGGATCGGTCGGGTCGACCACGGTCTCGAAGCCGTCGCCGCCGTTGGTGATGAACCAGTCGGCGTTCATGATGCCGTGGTTGTTGTTGGTGCGCGACGGGCCGCCGAGGCTGAAGTTGTCCTGGGTGCCGCCGTAGACGTTATAGAAAGGTTTCGCGTTGTCCACGCTGACGCGGTAGAACTGGGTGACGGGCAGGTTGGGCTTGTAGATCCAGTTGGCGCCGCGGTCGAAGCTCTCGTAGAGGCCGCCGTCGCAGCCCACCAGCAGGTGGTCGGTGTTCTCCGGGTTGATCCAGAGCGCGTGATTGTCCACGTGCTTGGAGCGCTCGCCCAGGTTCCGCCAGCTCTTGCCGGCGTCGTCGGTCACCTGGAGGAAGACGTCCATGGAGTAGATCCGGTCGGCATCGTAGGGGTCGACGAAGATCTCCTGGTAGTACTGGCCGCTGTTGCTGGTGTAGCTGCCGCGCTTCTCCCAGTTGGCGCCGCCGTCGCGGGAGCGGTAGAAGCCGCCGGACCTGCGGGCTGCCTCGACGATCGCGTAGACGGTATCGGGCTGAGAGGGGGCGATGGCGAGGCCGATTCTTCCCTTGTCCTCCTTGGGCAGGCCAGCCTCGATCTTCTTCCAGGTGGCGCCGCCGTCGGTGGACTTGTGGAGGCCGCTCTCCGGGCCGCCGTTGACCACGGTCCAGACGTGGCGCCGGCGCTGGTAGGACGACGCGTAGAGCACATCGGGGTCCCGGGGGTCCATGACCACGTCGCTCACGCCCGTGTTCGGGCTGATGGACAGCACGGCCTTCCAGGTCTTGCCGCCGTCGGTGGTCTTGTAGAGGCCGCGGTCACCGCCGGCATTCCACAGCGGGCCCTGGGCCGCGACGTAGACGGTATCGGAGTCGCGCGGGTCGACCAGGATCTTGCCGATGTGCTCGGAGCTCTTGAGACCCACGTTGGCCCAGGTCTTGCCGCCGTCGATGGACTTGTAGACGCCGTCGCCGTAGGAGACGCTGCGCTGGCTGTTGTTCTCGCCGGTGCCGACCCAGACCACGAGGGAGTTGTTCGGGTCGAGGGTGATGCTGCCGATGGAGTATGAGGGCTGGCTGTCGAAGACGGGGTTGAAGGTGGCACCGCCGTTGGTGGTCTTCCAGACGCCGCCGGAGGCCACCGCGACGAAGTACGTGCTGGGCTTCTTGGGATCGACGGCGAGGTCGATGACCCGGCCCGAGGTGAGGGCGGGGCCGATGCCGCGGAGCTGAAGGCCGGCGAAGGTGCCGGCGGAGAGCAGCTCTTTCTTCTCGTCCTTCTTGGCGTCGGCGGACTTCTCGGCCTTGCCCTTCTTGTCGGCCTTCTGCGTCTGCGCGGCGAAGGTGGGGTTCCCCGCCAGCAGGAGCGACAGCAGAGCGATCGCTGCAGAGATTCGTTTCACAGGATATCCTCCAATCTATTTCAGGATGGGCAGTTGCCCATCGCTTTGGGAAGAACAGCGGCGGAAGGCCTCTCTATTGCGGCCCTCCCTGCCGCCCCGTCCAGACAGACCTCACCTGCGTTCGGCCGCCCGATTGTAGACGCATACGTCCAGGGAGGGGGAAGGTTGCGGGGCCCTCGCCCCGGCTTACTGGAAGTAGCCGTTCACATCCAGCACGAAGTGCAGCGCGTCAGCCGAGGTGACGGTGATACTGATGGACCCGGTCCCGTCGCCGGAGAGGGGCAGCAAGGCGTTGTTGGCCCGGTTCTGGCCGGCCGTGAAGCTGATCGTGCTGGTCATGGGGTCGGGACGGTCGGCTGGGAAGACGGACAGATGGCCTCCGGCGCCCGGGATCACAGTCGTCAGGTTGACTGACAGCGCCTTGGCATCCGGGGGCACGCCGCAGGTCCCGGCCAGTATGAAGGTTCGCTGGGCGTAGGGCTGCAGGTCCGGTCCGCCTAGGGGACCGTCGGGATCGCGCGTGTCCACGAGGCGGCAGGGCTCCAGGGTGTGGAAGTCGAGGTCGGCGCCGACGAGATCGGGATCGATGCGGAGGATGCTGGCGACCGAGGGCACGCCGCTGCCGTTGAGCAGAAACAGCATGTAGTACCCAGGGGGGCAGAGGTTGGGATCGGACGGCGCCGTCACGGCCAGGCCGCCGTCCGCCTCGTCGAAGCTCAACCGGACGATCCTCTGGTCCTGGTTGAAACCGTGGGTCACGGACGAGAGGCGGATCAGAGTAACGCTCGCGATCGAGTCGGACGTGCCCACGAAGAACGTTGTGCCGTAGGGCACCGCCTCTGGTGCGGAGGTGATCAAGGGTCGCGGCCCCTGGAAGAGGTAGGGCGGTGAGTAGATCTCGGCGTCGGGATGGTCGGGGTCGCCGTTCACGGCGTCGCTCGGATGGCCGCCGCCCGCGGACAGGACCCGGCCGTCGGGGAGCAGCAGGGCGACGGAGTGGTAGATCCGCGGCACCTGCATGGAGGCAAGGGTTCGCCAGGCCCCGGTCGCCGGGTCCCAGAGCTCCGCGTCCAGCACTGCGCCGGTCGAGTTGTTGAAGCCCGTGGCGCTGGTGCCGCCGGTGACCAGGACGGTGCCGTCCGGCAGGAGCGTGGTATTGAGCTGGCGCCGGGCATGGGCCATGGAGCCCGTCGGGGTCCACGCCGGGACCAGGGCTCCCAGGTCGATCACCTCGGCGCTCGCGGTGGGCGGGAGGACGTGGGGCGGCGGGCTGCCGCCGGCGATGAGGATCTTGCCTTCGCCGTACATCACCGACGAGCCGTAGTCGCGGAAGCCGTAGAGGCTCGGCGCGACGTCCGTCCAGGCGCCGGTCCCGGAGGTGTCGAGATAGCTCGTGAGCGGTTGCGGGCCGGCCGTGAAAACCTTGCCATTCGGCGCCAGGTACATGAACGGATAGAGAGGGAGGCTGCGCTCCGCCCCGGAGAGGTCCCGCCAGGTGCGGGTGTTGGCCTGGAACACCTGGGGCAGGAGGTTTACCCCCTCTTCCAGGTCGATGTTGCCCGATATGGTGAGGACATCCCCGCTGGCCAGGGTGGTGTTGGTGGGGTACCAGCGGCCCGCGTTCATGTCAGGGTGGCGGGTCCAGGTGTTGGTGAAGGGATCGTAGGTGCTGGCGGTCGCCAGGCCCGCGTAGTCGACGACATGGCCGCCGGCCACCAGGAGCTTCCCGTCCTTGAGGAAGGAGTGGCCGCTGCAGAAGATGTCGTACTCGTGGCCGCCGGGGCCGGAGACCGTCATGATCGTCCCCGACTCCGGGTCCCAGAGGCGGGGTGTGCCGTCGCCCTGGTCGTGGCGGTCCCAGTACAGGACTTTGCCGGTAGGGAGCAGGTGGGCATGGACGGCGACGACCTCGAAGGGGATGACGCCGCTCCACTGCCCCATGGAAGACGGGTCGTTCACCATGGCGATCATCGCCAGGGAATACAGCAGGTGGAATGGCATCAAGGTTGGCTCGCGTCCGTCCGCTTCCGGAACCACAGGTATGCCGGCAGTCCCAGGGCCAGGAGACCGAGCCCGAGGAGCGACTCCACGGGCCTCTCCAGGAGCGTGTTCCCGATCAGGAGCAGGCAGGCGAGGATGAACAGGACGGGGACGGCGGGGTAGCCCCAGGTGCGGTAGGGGCGCGGGTGGTCCGGACGGGTGCGGCGCAGGACGATCACGCCCGCGGTCGTGGCGGCGTGGAACATCACCGACACGAAGACCACGTAGGTGTAGAGCTGCTCGTAGGTCCCTGAGAGCGTCAGCAGCAAGGCCCAGACGGTCTGCGCCCAGAGGGAGCGGACCGGGGTGCGGTAGCGCGGGTGTACCTCGGCGAGGGAGCGGAAGAAGACGCCGTCCTCGGCCATGGGCTGGTAGATCCGCGAGCTGTAGAGGATCGTCGCGGACAGGCACCCGAAGGTCGAGACCAGCACCGCGAGCGAGACGAGCCTCGCGCCCGTGGGACCGAAGAGGACCTCGGCCGCGGCCTCGCCGATGCGCGCCGCCTCGGCCATGGCAGGCACCGGGAGCGCCCGGATGTAGACCAGGTTGAGGAGGACGTAGAGCGCGGTGACGATCGCCGTCCCCAGGATGAGCCCGAGCGGCAGGTTGCGGCCGGGATCGCGCAGCTCGCCGGCCGAGCAGGTGAGCCCGTACCAGCCGTCATACGTCCAGAGCGCGGCGATCATGGCCACGCCGAAGGCGGTGAGGAGGGCTCCGCCCGGTATCCCGATCCGGGAGAGCACTTCGGGGCTGGTGTGGGCCGGAGCGAGCAGGCCCAGCAGGATGAAGGCGGCGATGGAGCCGATCTTCAGGACCGTGAGCGCGTTCTGGACCGCGGCCCCCTCCTTGAGCCCCAGATGATTGATGGCGGTGAGGACGAGGATGGCCAGGCAGGCCGCCACCTGGCCCCCGGAGAGGGTCCAGGTCCACCCTCCGACCGGCACCGCGGCCAGCACGTTGTCCGTGGAGAAGAAGGGGAGGAAGCTCCCGAGATAGGTGCCGAAGGCCACTCCGAGAGCGGCGATGCCGCCGGACATGATGACCAGGAACGCGGCCCAGCCGAAGAGGAAGCCCCAGAGCGGGCCGTAGGCCTCTCGCAGGTAGTGATACATGCCGCCGGCGCGGGGGAACATGGCCCCGAGCTCGCCATAGGAGAGCGCGCCGGCCAGGGTCAGCAGCCCGCCCGCCAGCCAGACCGCGAGGATCAGGCCAGGGTGGGGCAGGACCCGGGCCATGTCGGACGTGGTCAGGAAGATGCCCGTGCCCACGATCGAGCCGATCGTGAGGAGCGCGCCGTCCCAGGCGCCCAGGCCGCGGACCAGTCCGGGGCGGGCTTCTGTGGGCGTGGCCTCAGGACGCGCCATGCAGGAACCGGGTGAGCAGCCGGTGGAAGTGGTGGACCCCGGTCTCCCGCGTGGGAGAGTAGCGACCCCGGTGGTAGAGCCGGGAGCGGATGCCGCGCTGCACGCTTTCGACCACGGCCTCGTCCTCCCGCTCCACCCGGTCCAGCCCCGAGCCCGCGCCGCGGTCCAGCCGGCTCGGGTCCCAGACATAGGAGAGGAAGGAGATCTTGGTCCGGTCCGGGGCCAGGGGCCGCACCACGTTGACGGAAATCCCCCAGGGGTAGACGTTGATCATCGTGTTCGGGAAGAGCCAGAAGTACCAGGCCGCCACCTGCAGTCCATGGTCCGGATGCCCGGCGGGGAGGTCGAACACCTCCTCGCCGCCGCTCGCGACCCCGACCTGGACGTTGGCGTACGGGAACAGCTCGGTGCGGTACTCGCCGTAATCCAGGGCGCCGGCCAGGGCGGCGTGGACGTAGGGGATGTGGAACCCCTCCAGGTAGTTGTCGCAGTAGAGCGCCCAGTTGGCCCGCACGAGATAGTCGCGGGAGCGGGTGGGGTCGAAGCTGGCTTCCGAGAGGGGGAGGAACGAGACCCGCGCGTCCATCTCCGCGATCAGCTCGGCCAGGGGGAAGGCCGGGTCCAGGGAGACGAACACGAGCTTGCCCCAGCTCCCAAAGGAGACCCGGGTCAGGTGGTCCGCCTCGGATGGGAACCCCTCCGCGCCCTCGAACTCGGGCATGGAGAGGAAGCGGCCGTCGAGCGCGAAGCGCCGGCCGTGGTAGCGGCAGCGCATGGCCGGCTCCACGCCGGGGTGCTCGCAGAGCAGCGCGCCACGGTGGGTGCAGACGTTCGACAGGCAGTGCAGGCGGTCCTGCGCGTCGCGGGTCAGGACCAGCGGCTCGTCGAGCATCCCTTCGAGGAGCGTGACGGGATGGACTTGGCCGGGCACGCGGACCATATCCGTGTCACCCGCGATCTGCCAGCTCCGCGCGAAGACCCGCTCGCGGGCGAGATCGTAGACCCGCGGGTCGGCGTAGGCGCCTGCCGGAAGGGTCGAGGCGCGGCGGATGTCGTCGTCGATTCCCCAGTCCAGGGTCGAAAGCATGGCGGGGATTATAGGGGGGGATTCTCTGGCGCGGATACTGAGGCGGAGGACAGAAACAACAAGGGCCGCTCCGACAACATCGGAAGCGGCCCCAGGTGTTTCGGGAGGGAAGGGGTTCAGGCCAGCCGGACGACGTTCTGGGCCGCGGGGCCCTTCTGGCCCTGGATGACCTCGAACTCCACCCGGTCACCCTCGGACAGCGACTTGAAGCAGTTGCCCTGGATCGCCGAGTGATGGACGAAGCAATCCTTCTGTCCGTCCTCCGGCGTGATGAAACCGAAGCCCTTGGTGTCGTTGAACCACTTCACTCTTCCGGTGATACGCATGCTGTGTTCTCTCTTTCTCTTGGATTCCCAGACACACGAAAGGGACCTGGCTACCAGGTCCCCCGAAACCGTGTTCGCTGGCGTGCGGACAGACCCCACCTTGGGATCCGCGGCAGGGAGGATAGTAACAGCCCGATCCGCAGAGGTCAAGCAATTCGTTTCATCTTTTGTCCGGAATGCAGTATCATCCGTTCACTGAATTTCTGTTGTAGCTGGTCTGAGCGCTGGTTTCAGCGCTGTCTGAGGAGGATCGCTTCGTCCGATTCAACGCGGTCGCCGTACCGCAGAGGGGAGACGTACATGAGCGATCCGAAGACGTATGATGTCGCCATCCTGGGCTCCGGGATCGGCGGCGGAGTGCTCGCCTGCATCCTGGCGCGGCACGGGATCGACGTCCTGCTGCTGGAGAGGGAGGCCCATCCGCGCTTCGCCGTGGGCGAGGCCATGCTGCCGCAGAGCTCCATGCTCATGTGGATGCTCGGCCAGCGCTACGACGTGCCCGAGATCCTCAACCTGAGCCGCACGCAATCTATCACCGAGCACGTGGCGCCTTCCTGCGGGGTCAAGCGCACGATCGGCTTCCTCTATCACCGCGACGGCCGGCGGCAGGACCCCTCGGAGGCGCACCTGCTGGTGCCGCCGGTGACCCCCATCACCTCCGAGAGCCACCTCTTCCGCCAGGACATCGATCTCTATCTGCTCAATGCCGCCCTCCGCTACGGCGTCACCTACCGGGACCACGTCGACGCCAGGGAGGTGGAGGTCGACCGCCGCGGGGTGAAGCTGACCCTGGACACGGGGGAGGAGTACCGCGCCCGCTACCTCGTGGACGGCTCGGGCTACAAGTCGGTCCTCGCCAGCCGCTTCGGCCTGCGCGAGGAGCCTTCGCGGCTGCGCACCCAATCCCGCACTCTCTTCAACCATTTCGAGGGAATCAAGCGCTACGACGACCTCCTGGAGGATTGGGAGGACCCCAAGCTCTCCGCGCGCTGGAACGAGGGCACGGTGCACCACGTGTTCGACGGCGGCTGGTTCTGGGTGATCCCGTTCAACAATCACGAGGATGGCAAGAACCCGCTCTGCAGCGTGGGTCTGACTCTCGACATGCGGAAGTACCCGCGGCGGCCGGGGGTCTTGCCCGAGGACGAGTTCCGGGAGATCGTGCGCCGCTTCCCGAGCGTCGCGGCCCACTTCGCGGACGCGCGCACCGTGCGTCCCTGGGTGTCCACGGGCCGCCTCCAGTACTCCTCGACCTCCTGCGCGGGTGACCGCTGGTTCCTGGCCGCCCACGCCTATGGCTTCGTGGATGCGCTCTACTCTCGCGGCCTCATCAGCACGCTCGATACGCTGCGCACCCTGACGCCGCGGCTGATGGAGGCGCTCCGGGACGACGACTTCTCCCGCGAGCGCTTCGCCTTCCCCGAGCGCCAGCAGGCCGCGCTGCTCAACAGCAACGATCAGATGGTCCACTGCTCGTACCAGGCGTTCGGGTCGTACCCGCTGTGGAACTCCTGGATCCGGCTCTGGCTGCTCAGCACGATGTTCAACGACTTCCGGCACTTCCGGGTCATCGTGAAGTCGCTGGAGGCGGGGGATACCGGCATGTTCGACCTGCTGGACGAGATGCCGCTCCACGGCGAGGGCAAGCCCGGGGACAACCCGGTCCAGGATCTGATCAATGCCACGGACGGCATGCTGACCGCGGTCGAGGCCGGAGGGATGCGGGCGGAGGAGGCCTCGGAGCGGATCTTCGAGATGCTGCGCTCCGCGCCGCTGCCGCCGGTCCACGCCTGGGGGGACCCGGGCCAGCACCACCTGGACTTCCTGCCCGAGAAGCTGGTAGGGCTCATCAAGTGGGGAAGGACCGTGGCTCCGCCGCCGTTCAGTTCGATGTTCGACTTCAGCCCGGAGAACTATCTCAAGGGAGAGGTTCAGGCGGAGCAAGCCCCGGCGGCTTGAAGGAGACCCCCTCCCCAGCCCTCCCCCGCTTCGCGGGAGAGGGGGTTCCCCCGCCCGCCCACAAGATTCCGTCCGTTCGAGGGAGGGCGGGCTCCCTCTCCCGCGAAGCGGGGGAGGGCTGGGGAGGGGGCTCCGGTCTGGCATATCATCCTTCCCCGTGGACCTCGAAAGCGCCGTCGCCCATGCGGCCGACACCATCCATTGGGCTTTCGACGAGCACCGGCAGCGCGTCCAGGCGGTCACCCGCCGGGTCCAGCAGCGCTTCGAGCGCCGGGACTGGGCGGGCATCCGCCAGGACACGGTCGAGCGCCTGGGTCTTCAGACCCGGAGCGTCGTCCGAGCCTGCGAGGTCCTGGCCGAGCAGCTCGGCGGGCATCTGAAGGACCGCCCGGTCTGGGCCGGCCTCAAGGAGGCGTACACCGCCACCATCCTGGGGCGCAACGACTTCGAGCTTGCCCAGACCTGGTTCAACTCCCTGTCGCGGCGGGTGTTCGGCCACGACGGCGTCGATCCCACCATCGACTTCGCCTCGGACGAATTCCCCCTGCCGTACCGTGGATGGGAGATGTCCAGCGCGCGGATGTACGCGGTCCGGCGCGTGGATGCCGGCGTCGTGCGCAGGATACTGGAGGACGCCGGGTTCAAGGTGCAGTTCCTCGACCTGGAGAGGGACGCGGCTCTGGCCGCCGAGCGCATCCGGCAGGGGCTGTCCGAGAGGTTCGGGACCTCGGAGGTCGAGGCCCTCGACGTGCTGCGGCCCCTCTTCTTCCGTAACAAGGCCGCCTATGTCATCGGCCGGGCGCGTTTACGAGAGAACGGCAAGGAGCGCCTCCTCCCCCTGCTCCTGCCCATCGTGAACGGGGAGGCGGGCCTGGAACTGGACGCGGTTCTCCACACCGAGGACGAGGCCAGCGTGGTCTTCAGCTTCGCCCGCTGGTACTTCCACGCCGACGTGGAGAGCCCGCGGGAGGTCATCGGCTTCCTCCGTTCCATCCTGCCGCGCAAGCGGATCGCCGAGCTCTACATCTCCCTGGGCTACACCAAGCACGGCAAGACCGAGCTCTACCGGGACCTGATGCGGCACATCGCCTCCTCGGAGGAGCCGTTCGTGGTCTCCCGCGGCCAGCGGGGGCTGGTGATGTCGGTGTTCGACCTGCCCTCCTATCCCTTCGTGTTCAAGGTCATCAAGGACCGCTTCCCGCCGCAGAAGACTGTCACCCGCGAGGAGGTCAAGGAGAAGTACCGCGAGGTCCTCCAGAACGACCGCGTGGGACGGCTGGTGGACTTCCAGGAGTACGAGCACCTGAAGGTCCCGCGCTCCCGCTTCGATCCCGGCCTGCTGGAGGAGCTGCTGCGGGAGTCGTCGAAGAACGTCGGAGTCCAGGGGGAGGACGTGGTGATCCGTCACGTGTACGTGGAGCGGCGGGTCACGCCCCTGGACGTCTACCTGCGGGGCGCCGAGGAGGACCTGGCAGCCGCGGCGGTCTCCGATTGGGGGCGCTGCGTCAAGGATCTGGCCGCGGCCAACATCTTCCCCGGTGACGTCCTGCTCAAGAACTTCGGGGTGACCCGCCACGGCCGGGTGGTCTTCTATGACTACGACGAGGTGGGGCGGCTCACCGACTATCGTTTCCGCCCGTTCCCCCAGGCGCGGCACGACTTCGAGGAGCTGTCGGCCGAGGCCTGGTTCGCGGTGGGGGAGGACGACGTCTTCCCCGAGGAGCTCGGCCGCTTCCTCGGGCTGGAGGGGGCGCGCCGCGAGGCCTTCCTCCAGGAGCACGGCGACCTTTTCGAGGTGGGCTTCTGGCGGCGCATGCAGGAGCGCAACCTCGCGGGCGAGATCATCGACTTCTTCCCCTACCGCGACGAGCGGCGCCTGCGGCCCCGAGGGGCGCCATGACCGATCTACGCCCCCGCATCCGGGTCCTCCGCGGCTCCGCCATCGCCCTCGGTCCGGGCAAGGTGGACCTCCTGGACGCGATCGAAGAGACCGGCACGCTGGGGGGCGCGGCCCAGCGGCTGGGCATGTCCTACATGCGCGCCTGGAAGCTGGTCCAGGCCATGAACGCCTGCTTCCGCGAGCCTCTCGTGGAGACATCCCGAGGAGGCACCGGCCACGGCCATGCTTCACTGACGGAGACGGGAAGGGCGGTGCGCGATCTCTATCGGCGGATGGAGGCCGAGAGCCGCCAGGCCATGGACCCGGCGTGGCGGGAGCTGCAGGGATACCTGGCGGAGTAGCAGGGACTGGGTAGACCCTTCTCCCCGGCGGGTAGAGCCCTCTCCCCAAGGGGTAGAGCCCTGTCCCCGATATCCTTGACAAGATAGGTCGCCCCGTCTAGGCTCCGCCCCAATCCAGGACCGGGAGGACATGATGGAGCGACCCCTTGGCCGTGCCGCTGTGCTTTGCCTCTGCGCTCTCGCCGCTTCCGCTGTCGAGGCTCAAACCCTGGGTACCATCAAGCCCGCGGGCAAGGAGCCGACGCTGACCATCGGCGGCCTGCTCCAGGTCCAGGCGGAATTCGGCGACCGGGGGGACACCCGCTTCGGCAACGACAACGACCGTTTCTATCTCCGCCGTGCCCGCATCAATGCCACGGGCAAGTTCCTGGAAGAGTTCGACTTCCGCCTGGAGGGGGAATTCGGGGGCACGCTCACGAACACCTCCGGGCTGCGGGCGCAGCTCACCGACGGCTTCATCAACTGGAACCGCTACCCCGAGGCCAACGTCCGGATGGGCCAGTTCAAGACCCCGTTCGGGTTCGAGCAACTCTTCAGCGATCCGCGGCTGGTCACCATCGAGCGCAGCCTGGTCAACGACCGCCTGACCCTGAGCCGGCAGCTCGGGGTGCAGGTGGGCGGCGATCTCTTTGAAAAGCGGATGAGCTACGCGGCGGGCGTGTTCAACGGCAACGGGGCCAACAACAACTTCAACGACGATGACTCCTTCCTCTCCACCGCCAGGCTCTCGGGTGTGCTCTGGCAGGGGAAGCTGCTGGGGCAGTCGACGACCTGGGCGGTGGGTGGCAACGTCTTCTCGTCCGAGGACACCAGCGTCGCCCAGGCGCCGGACTTCGGCTTCGACTCGAACGTCTTCGCGGGTGAGCGCCTAGGGACCGGCTTCGACACCCAGCTCATGGCAGGGCGGTTCGAGCTGTGGGCCGAGTACCTGGCCGTAGACTGGGAGCCATCGTCGGGCCGCCCCCTCAGCGAGATCGAGTCCGACGGCTGGTACGTCCAGGGCTCGTACTACGTGATCCCGAACCGCCTGCAACTGGTGCTCAAGGCCGAGACCTTCGACCCGGTCACCGACGATGCGACCGATCCGGTGGAGATCGGGACGGCGGGAGCGAGCTGGTATCTCAAGGGACACGACCTCAAGCTGCTCCTGAACTATCTACGGGTTCGCCAGGACGGGCAGGACGACCAGAATAAGATCCTGGTCCGCACCCAGGTCATCTTCTGAAAGGACGCGCATATGAGGAGGATCTCGTGGGCCATCGAGGGCATGGGCGGCGATACTCCTCCCCGGCTCTTCTCTCAACCGGGTTCTCAGTTTCCTGAATCCGGGACAAGATATCATCTCTCTGCTTCTCGGACCCGTCTCAGCCCCGGTTACTCGGCGAGCAGGGACTCGATCAGGTTCCGGTGCGAGAAGTCCCCGAAGCTGGCCCAGGAGATAAAGCCGTCCCGGCCGAGGAGGCGGAGGGCGATGTCGTCCACGGAGCAGCCCTGGTCGCGCAGCTCCCGCGCTTTTCCAGCGAGGTCTTCCCAGAACCGGATCTTGCGCTCCAGCCGCTCGGGAGCATGCTCCAGGATGCCGGCGTGGTCGCAGAGGAGGAGCTCCGGCTCCAGCGCCAGGACCCGGCGCAGCGAGGCGATGTGCTCCCGGGCGTCCTCGATCCGCCTCAGATAGCGCACCTTCTCGTGGACGTAGAGGTCGCCCGAGAACAGCCAGCGGCGCTCCTCGTCGAACAGGCAGACGTGGGTGGCTGCGTGCCCCGGCGTGGGGATGACCCACAGCCGGCAGCCTTCCCCCTCGATCCAGTCCCCGAGCGGCTCGGCCCGGAACCGCCGGGGCGTGCTCCAGATCACCCTGCGGTAGAGGGGCATCCGCAAGCCTTCGGCGAGGATCGGCACGGCCGAGGCCGGAGCGTGGACCGGCAGGCCCAGTTCCTCGCGCAGCGCCGCCGCCCCGCCCACGTGGTCCTCGTGATGATGGGTGAGGACCACCCTCCGGACCTCGGGATGAGCCCGGCACCATTCGACGAGCTGCCTGTCCGTTGGCGGAGGGCCGGAGTCGATCAGGAGCCCGCCGTACGCATAGGCGGAGACCCCGTACAGGGGCCGGCCCAGGAAGGTCCGGGCCATGCGGATGCGGGTGACGGGTCCGTGGACGCTGACGTGGAACACTACTCGTGGTAGCGCAGGGCATCGACGGGGCAGACCAGGCAGGATTCGATCAGCCGCTCGCGCCCGATATCCGGAGAATCCTTGGTGAAGGTGACGATGCCGTCGGCGTCGAGCTGGAAGACCTCCGGCGCCACCTTGATGCAGTTGCGGCTGCCGATGCAGGTCATGCGGTCGATCGTGATCGTCAATCCTCCGATACGGCGCTCTTCGAGGTCGAACATGACGAGATTATAGCGGCGCCTCCGTACAACGACATGATGACCCGGGGACCGGGGATCTCAAAGCGGTCGAGCCGCTCGATCCGGAAGCCGGCCTCGCGGAGCAGGCGGTCGGGCTCGCGGTTCAGGTGGCACCCGCCGGCGAGCCACTGCTGGACCGGATCGAGGCGGTCCTGCCATTTCGCGATCCGGGCATCCTCCGAGCGGCCGTGCTCCACGAAGCGGAAGGTCCCCCCGGGCCGGAGCACCCGCCGGACCTCGCGCAGGGCCTTCTCCGCGTCAGGGATCGTGCAGAGCGAGAAGGAGGAGATCACCTCGTCCACGGAGCCGTCCGGGAGAGGGATGGCCTCGGCCGTCGTGCCGGTCCGCTCCACCGGGAAGGGAGCTCGCTCGACCGTGGCGCGGGCGATCCTCCAGGCTGCGTCGGCCGGTTCCACCGCGTAGAGCTTCCGGACCCGGTCAGAGAGGTGGGGAAGGTTGAGCCCGGAGCCGAACCCGATCTCCAGAACCTGCCCCTCGGCCTTTCCCAGGTACTCCGACCGCACCTCCTGGAACTCCGTCGTCCGCAGCGCGGCGTGGACGAACCAGGGGAGGATGCGGTCTTTCCAGAGGGCCATGGCAGGCTCGTCATGCTAGCATCCTCCGCTTTGGGACCAACTGATGCCGCCGGTCATGGCCGGAGGAATCGACTGACAGTCGTGTGTGTTCCGGTGGGGGAGGAAATACCACCGGCTCAATCCATAGAGCCACCGACACGGAGACGTCATGAAACAGCTTTCCATCCTCTTCGTCACCGCCTTGCTTGCGACCGGTGCGACCCCCGCGGCCATTGCGCAGGACCAGCCCAAGGCGGCCACCGACCAGCCGGCCCAGGCCCAGCCCCAGGCCTCCCAGGGCCAGAAGCCCGCGGCTCTCCAGGACCGCGCCAGCTACATCATCGGCCTCAACCTCGGCCAGTCGCTCACCGGTCAGGACGTCCCCGTCGCGGTGGACATGATCATCCAGGGCCTGCGTGACGGCCTTGGCGGCGCCACTCCCCTCCTCACCCAGGAGGAGATCCAGGCGGCCATGCAGGAGTTCCAGCAGCAGCTCATGACCGCGCAGCAGGCGAAGGCGCAGGTCATGGGCGAAGCGAACATGAAGGCCAGCCAGGCCTTCCTCGACCAGAACAAGGCGAAGGCCGGGGTCACAGTCACGGCGAGCGGCCTCCAATACGAGGTTCTGCAGCCGGGGAGCGGCGAGTCCCCGAAGGCGACTGACAAGGTCACGGTCCACTACCGCGGCACGCTGCCCGACGGCACCGTGTTCGACAGCTCCTATGACCGCAACCAGCCGGCCACGTTCCCGGTCAACGGCGTGATCCAGGGCTGGGTTGAGGCGCTGCAGCTCATGAAGCCGGGCGCGAAGTACAAGCTTGTCATCCCGCCCGCGCTGGCCTATGCCGAGCGGGGAGCCGGCGAGCAGATCGGCCCCAACCAGGCGCTGGTCTTCGAGGTCGAGCTGATCTCGATCGACAAGACACCCGCCGAGCCGGTCACGCAGATCCAGCCCCAGGGCGAGAAGCCCCAGGCTGAGCCTGAGAAGCCGCCTACAGAGTAGCTTTTCACTGGGAGCGCCGGCGGGACGCCGGCGCTCCCAGTCACCCCCCGACCTCCCGCACCGCCTCCCGGATGTCCTCCAGGCAGGCCTCCACCCGGTCCTGATGGGTCCGGAAGGAGAGCACGCAGATACGGATCACGAAGCGGTCGCCGAGCTTCGTCCCCGTGAGGATGACCCGCTTGCGGTCGTTGATCCCCTTCATGAGCCGGTGGTTGAGCCGGTTCAGCCCGTCGCTGTCCATCCCTCCCGGGTTCAGACGGAAGGCCAGGGCCGAGAGCTGGGGCTCGGCTACCACTTCGATCCCCTCGATCGTCTTCAGCTCTTCCGATGCCCAACGGGCCAGCGCCAGCTTCTCCTCCAGGGCTTCCCGGAAGGGGCCGACGCCGTGCATCTTCAGGGGCAGCCAGACCCGCAGCCCGCGGAAGGGCCGGGTCAGCTCCGGCGAGATGGCGCTGAAGTCCACCAGGTCCGCGTCGTCCCGCGTGGCGGGGAGGTAGTCGGCCTCCGCGCTGTGGGTGCGCCGCAGGGCCTCGCCGTCCCGGACCAGCAGCGCGCCCGTGCCGTAGGGGAGGAAAAGGCTCTTGTGCGGGTCGAGGACCACCGAGTCCGCCAGCTCGATCCCCCGCAGCGTCCGCCGTCCCTCCTCGGTCAAAAGGAAAAAACCGCCGTACGCCGCGTCCACGTGCAGCCAGAGGCCGTGGAGGCGGCTCAGCTCCGCCAGCTCCTCCAGCGGATCGACCGCGCCGGTGTTGGTGGTGCCGGCGCTCCCCACTACCAGGAAGGGGGTGAGCCCCCGCTGCCGGTCCTCCGCGATCATGGCTTCGAGGGTATCCAGTCGGATACGGAAGCGCTCGTCCGAGGGCACGGCGCGCACGTTCGCGGCCGGGAAGCCCGCGAGCCGGGCGCACTTGGCTACCGAATGGTGGGTCTGGTCCGAGAGGTAGAGGACGCCGCGAAGGAAGTCCTCGGGCAGGCGCTCCTGCCGGGCCGTGATCAGGGCGGTCAGCGCCGAGAGCGATCCGCCGCTGGTCAGGATGCCCCGCGCCTCGGGCGGATAGCCCACGATCTCCCGGAACCAGTCGACGACGTTGGTCTCGATCCGGACCAGCCCGGGGGCGCCGCCCGCAATCCCCACGTAGCGGTTGATGCTGTCGGCGATCAGGTCGGCGACGGCGGCGTGGAGGAGGCCGCCGCCGGGGACGTAGGCGAGGTAGCCGGGGCCGGCCGTGTTGAGGGAGCGCGCCAGGGCGCGGTCGAAGAGCAGGCTCAGCAGCTTCGGGAACGGGGTGCCCTCCTCGGGGAGGGGCTCGGCCAGGGACCGGGCCAGGCGGAGCCCCCCTTCCGTGGAGCCGGCCGACTGCTCGGGCAGGGTGTCCACGTACTTCGTGATCCGCTCCATCGCCGCCTCCACCAGGCGGCGCATCTCGTCTCCGGTCAGCTCCAGCGGATGGTCTTGGCTCATGCGCGGAGCTTATATCGATCCCATCCCCCCTCTCCCCGGCCCTCTCCCCCGTGCCGGGGGAGAGGGAGTCCCCCTCAATCCTCCAGGAGCCGCTCCAGGAAGCTCATCGCCTCGGGGTGGTCCGATTCGGAGAGCCAGAAGACCGCCTGCTTGCGGACCTCGCGGTCCTTGCTCTCGCGGCCGAGCTTGATCAGGAGCGGGATGCCCTTGCCGTCCGGCAACTCGGAGAGGGCGAAGACGGCCTGCTCGCGAACCTCGGGGTCGGGGTCCTTCGCGACCGCTTCCAGGATCGCCGCCGGGGCTTTCGGATGGTCCATCTGGGCGAGCCAGAAGAGGGCCTCCGACCGGATCTCGGAGCTGTGGTCCGTCCGCGCCGTCTGCAGCAGGGTCTCGCCGGCCTCGGGCACCGGGCTCTCGCTCAGGGCGAAGAGGGCCTTCTCCCGCAGCTCGTCGTCCTTGTCCTCGCGCAGCACGCGGGCGACGGCCTCATACCCGGCGCGGCCCCGGGCCTGGCCCAGCCAGAACAGGGAGTGACCCCGCAGCTCCCGCGGGTAGGGACCGGCAGCGAAGTGCGCCAGCGCCTCGGTCGCGGAGGCGTTGCGGTGCAGGGCGAGCGAGTCGAGGGCCTCCTCGGTAGTCTCCTCGGGGTTTTGCGACTTGTCGCCGCGCGCCAGCTCGCGGAGCCAGTGGACGCTCTCCTCCGGCTTGACCCCCTCCAGCCACACGAAGCGGCGGCCTCCGGCGTCGAGCGGGCAGTTCAGCGAGAAGCTCCGCACCTTGCCCACCTTGCCGTCTTCGACACGGGCGAGGACGGCAAGATAGGGATCGGGCGGCGGCAGTCGGCGATCTTTATCGTCGGAGCTGCCCCAGCTCTGATTCTTCGCTTCGAGCTTGCAGGCGCCGGGCTTCCAGTCCCTGCTCCAGCAGCAGGTGTAGCCCTGGCCTTCGATCACGGGCACGGCCCACGCCACCCACACAGGCTGGCCCCCTCTCCCGGCCTGGCGCACGACCGTTGAGAGATCGCCGGATGCCGGGACGGTTTCAACGCGGGCGTCCTCGACCTTGGGAGGACCGGGGACCTGGGCCCCCGCCGCCGTGGCGAGCGCGAGGCCGAGGAGCGAGCAGAGCGCGGTTGTCTTCCTAATGGGCTTTCTCATGGGCTTCCTAATGGGCTTTCTCATGGGATCACCTCTGTCCGTTGGATTCGAAAAGCTTGCCCACGAAGGCCTCGGCCTCCGGCGAGTCCATGTCGGTGAGCATCCGGATGATCTGCTTGCGCAGCTCCCGGTCTTTCTCGGTGCGGTAGAGGCCGATCAGCGCCTTGGCGTTCTCCTGGTTGCTCAGGGCGTTGGCCACGGCCTCGCGGGTGGCCCGGTCCGCGCCCGCGCCGTAGAAGGACAGGAGCGCCTCCGTGGCCTTGGGGGACTCCACGTTCCCGAGGGCGTGGATGGCTTCGACGCGGACCCCCGGCAGCTTCTCCGCGCGGAGTCCGGCGAGCAGGCCATCCAGGTCCTCGGCGTTGGCGAGCCCGTGGTAGAGGGCCATTCGCGCCCTGGGATCCTCCTCGGAGGCGAGCAGGGCGCGCAGCTCCGCCGTGCCTTCCGCCGCGCTCAGCAACTCGATCGCCTGGATGCGCACCCGGGGGTCCTTCTCGTTCCGGGCCGCGGCCGCCAGGCCCGGCAGGTGCTCGGCGATGAGATAGGCCTCCAGCACGGCCCGCCGGACCTGCGGGTCCGAGCCGGCGTAGAGGGACTCCAGCGCGGGCAGCAGCGATGGGTCGTCCTCGGCGCTCACCCCCAGGTACTCGATGGCCTTGAGGCGCAGCTCGGGGTGCGCGGAGCCGCGGACGATCTCCATCAGCGCCTGCCGCGCCTGGGGCAGCTCGCTCTGCGTGAGGAGGAACAGGGCCTTCTCCTTGCTCTCCGGGGAGTGCTTGCCGCGCAGGTACTGCTGCACCAGAGGCAGGGCTTTCTGCGGGTTGTTGTCCATCAGTCCGCCCAGGGCATAGAGCTTGATTTCGTCGTCCTCCTCGGCCCCGGGCTGGACCGGCCGCCCCTGGTCGCCGCGGATCTCCACCTCCAGGGCGCGGGCGTCGTCGAGCCAGGCGCTTTTGGGGAAGGTCGAGGCGAGCTGGCGGATCGTGGCCAGCGACTCGGAGCCCTTGCCCGCCTTGTGCTGGGCGTAGGCCTTCCAATAGAGGCCGGCGTCGGCCTCGGAGCCGCCGCGCTCGGACACCTTGCCGAAGATCGACGCGGCCTCGTTCCAGCGCCCCTCGTCGATGGCCTTCTGGCCGGAGCGGTAGAGGTCGTCCTTGGCGAACGAGGCGAAGGCGATCGGGAGGATCTCTCCCGCGAAGGCAACCCCCTGACAGGTGGTCAGGAGGAAGGGGATCAGAAGGGCTAAAGTTTTCAGGATCATCATTTTCAATCTCCTAGAGGGATTGCTTGCCGGTCCGGGGTTGCAGGACCGAACGTTCCAGCCGCTCGCCCAGGATTCGAACCTTGAACAGCAGGGCCTGCTCCTCGATCCGGTCGCGCAGCGCCAGCATTTCGTCGGGGGAGGTCTCGTCCGGGGTGTGGGCGAGCTCCAGGAGGAAGGGCTCCAGGTCGTCCAGCAGGGAGGCCAGGCGCTTGCGGCCGCCGTGGCGCGCTGATTGCCGGTAGAGCCGGTTCGCGGCCAGGAGATCCTGGGCCCAGGCGCGCTCAGCCGAAAGGTCCATGGCAACGTCCGGGTCCGCGTTGGCGAGCTCCACCAGCAGCCGCTCGGAGCTCTCCAGGTGGGTGGCCACCTCGCCGGACAGGATGCGGTCGCGGGCCGGCTCCGGGAGCCCCCGGGCAACCGTGGCTTCGGGCTGCCAGAGACGGCCGGCCACGAACCCGGCAACCGGGAGCAGCAGGAGCAGGACCGCCGCCGCTCCAGCCCAAGCCAGCCGGGGTCCGGCGAGGAAGCTCCAGAAAGACCTCTTCTCCAAGCGGGGCCGGAGGCGCGCCCAGACCCGGGCGCCATAGGCCTCCGGCCGCTCGGGCACGGGCAGGTCCACGGCGGAGAGCACCCGGTCCAGGGCTTCGAAGCGGGCGCGCAGCTCGGGATCGGCCGCGAGCGCCTCCCGGATCGCGGTGGGATCGTCGGCTTCTCCGTAGAAGAAGAGGACCAGATCGTCTTCGGTGTACTTCATGATGAGGACCTCACGGCCGACCTCTGGACGAGCGGCTCCAGGGTGCGGCGCAGCTTGCGGACGGCGCGGAAGATCGCCTGTTTGCCGGCGCTCTCCCGCAGCCCGAGTTGGCGGCAGATCTCGGCGATCGGCCGCCCTTCGAAGTGGCGGAGGACGAACGCCGTCCTCTCCATGGGGCTGAGCTCCGCGAGGGCGGTCCGCACCGAGCGCTGGACCTCCTGGCTGAGGGCATCGCGCTCCGGCCCCGGCTCGGGCGACGGCAGCGGCTCCGGCTCCTGATGTCCGCCGAGGGGGGCTTCCAGCGGGGTGCGGCGGCTCTTCCTCATGATCTCGATCGCCGTGTTGACCGCGATGCGGTGGAGCCAGGTCCCGAACCGGGCGCGGGCGTCGAAGCGGTGGAGGGAGCGGTAGGCCCGGAAGAAGGTCTCCTGGACCGCGTCCTCAGCGGACGCCTCGTCGCCCGTGATCCGCCAGGAGAGGCGGAAGACCCGGGCGCTGTGGCGTTCCACCAGCTTGCGGAAGGCGTCGGCGTCTCCTTCCTGGGCTTGCTGCACGAGGGCGTCATCGTCGGGCTCCATTCGTCTCCTTTAGACGCGGGCGGCGGCTGGCGGTTAGCCTGGCTTGGCGGTTAGCTGGCCCGAACTTCGTAGCACGGGATGGCAAACTTTTACGCCCTTTCTGCGTCTAAAAGGGCTGTAAGGCCGGAGAGAGGAGATTTTTGCATGTTTCAGCATAGGGGATGGAGCGCCGGGCTGGCGGTGCTCGCGGTTGTCTACATGGACGCACCGCTTGCCGCGAAGCAGGGGGAAGGAAGGGCCGCGGGGGCGATCCATCCCCCATATGCGGTCAGCCGGGCCACGTCCCCGATCAAGGTGGATGGCAACCTCGACGACGCCGCCTGGCAGGGGGCGGCCGTGGTCGAGCTCAACTACGAGACCCGTCCCGCGGAGAACACGGCGCCCCCGGTCAAGACGGAGTGCCTGATCACCTACGACGACGACCGTATCTACGTGGCCTTCCGCGCCCACGACCCCGACCCCTCGCAGATCCGCGCCCACCTGTCCGACCGCGACCGCGCCTTCGACGACGACTTCGTCGGCATCGTGCTCGACCCGTTCAACGACGAGCGCCGGGCCTTCGAGTTCTTCGTCAACCCGTTCGGCATCCAGATGGACCTCTTCATGGACGACGTGGGGGGAGACGAGAGCGATACCTGGGACGCCATCTGGGCATCCGCCGGCCGGGTCACCGAAACCGGCTTTGAAGTCGAAATCGCGATCCCGTTCAGCTCGCTCCGCTTCCCGCGGACCGAGGGGGACCAGACCTGGGGCTTCGACGCCCTCCGCTTCTACCCGCGGAGCAACCGCCACCGCCTCGCCAGCCAGCCCATGGACCGCAACGTGAGCTGCTACCTCTGCCAGATCTCCAAGATGACCGGCTTCGCCGGTGTCACGCCCGGGCTCAACATGGAGCTCACCCCGACCGTGACTGCCGGGCGCACCGACGCGCGCAACCTGTTCTCACAGGGGAGCCTGGCCGAGGGGGATGTGGAGTCGGAGCTGGGCATCACCGGCAAGTGGGGAATGACGCCCAACCTGACCCTGAACGCGGCCATCAACCCCGACTTCTCCCAGGTGGAGGCGGACGCCGCGCAGCTCGACATCAACACCACCTTCGCCCTCTTCTTCCCGGAGAAGCGGCCGTTCTTCCTGGAGGGCGCCGACTTCTTCCGCACCCCGATCGAGGCGGTCTTCACCCGCAACGTGGCCGACCCCGAGTGGGGCCTGAAGGTCACCGGCAAGGAGGGGAAGAACGCCGTGGGCGTGTTCGTGGCCCAGGACGACCGCACCGACTTCCTGATCCCCGGCGCCCAGGCCTCCACCACGGCCTCCCTGGACATGGAGAGCACCGACGCCGTGCTGCGCTACCGGCGCGACTTCGGAGCCTCGTCGGCCCTGGGGGTCCTGATGACCAGCCGCGAGGGGGACGGCTACTCCAACCAGCTCGCCGGGCTGGACGGCCTCTACCGCCTCGGCGACTCGAACTCCTTCCGCGGCCAGTTCCTGCGTTCGCAGACCGAGTACCCGGCGGCCATCTTCGGTAACACGGACCTCCGCCAGTCGTCCGGCGATCTGGAGGACGACGCGCTCTACCTCTCCTACAACCACAGCTCCCGCAACTGGGGCGCCTACGCCCAGTACGAGGACGTGGGGGAGCTCTTCCGGGCCGACATGGGCTTTCTGCCCCAGGTCGACTACTCCTTCATGCTCGCCGGCGGCGACCGGATCTGGCACGGCGCGCAGGGGGACTGGTGGACCCGGGCCTCCGTGGGCGGCGATTGGGACGAAAGGAAGGATCAGAACGGCAACCTGCTGGAGCGGGAGGTGGAGGTGCGTGGCAACCTGAACGGGCCGCTGCAGTCCTACGTCGAGCTCATCACCGGCCAACGCAAGCGGGTCTTCAACGGCGTCTCCTTCGACGAGACCTTCGCGAGCAGCTTCGGCGAGTTCCAGCCCTCGGGCGACCTCTTCCTCAGCCTCTTCGTGAGATTGGGAGACGAGATCGACTTCGCCAACACGCGGCCGGGCGAGGTCCTGCACCTCGAGCCGACCATCCGCTACCTGGTGGGCCGGCACCTGCGGTTCGGCCTCACGCACCTGTTCCAGCAACTCGACGTGGAAGGCGGCCGGCTCTTTGAGGCCAACCTGAGCCAGCTCACCACCATCTACCAATTCAACGCCCGCACGTTCGTCCGGCTGATCACGCAGTACACGGACATCCGGCGCGACCAGACCCTGTACACGGCCGACGTGAACGGCAAGACGCAGCAGCTCTTCAACCAGCTCCTGTTCAGCTACAAGCTGAACCCCCAGACCGTGCTCTTCGCCGGCTACAGCGACAACGCCCTGGGTACCGAGAGGATCGACTTGGCGCGGGAGAACCGGTCGTTCTTCGTAAAGCTCGGGTACGCCTGGGTGCCGTAGTTGATCCCATCCCCCCTCTCCCCATCCCTCTCCCCCGCCTGCGCGGGGGAGAGGGGGCCGTCCCATATACTGCCCGCACAATGCGGAGAATCCTTCCGGACCTGGCCCTGGCCGCCCTGCTCGCGGCCCTCGGATGGGCCGTCTACCACCGTGCGCTGGGCCTCTGGCTGACCTACGACGACTTCTTCCACCTCCACTACCTCCACACCTCGACCCCGGCGGAGTACCTCCTGAAGCCCGAGGTCTGGCAGCGGCTGCCGTTCAAGATGATCACGCCGCTGCTCTTCCTCTCCTTCGACCTCGACCTCGCGCTCTTCGGGCTGGACGCGCACGCGTTCCTTGTCCACCAGCTCGTCTCCTTCTCCCTCTGCGTGGCCGCGCTCTACCTGGTCCTCCGCCTCTGGCTGCCGCGCTCCTGGGCCGCGTTCGGAACGCTGCTCTTCGTCCTCGGCCCGGTCATCGCCTCGATCGCGCCGCTGCTGTTCGTCCGCCACTACGTGGAGGCGACCCTGCTGAGCCTGCTCGCGGTCGGCCTTTATGTCCTGGCGTTGCGGAGGGCTCGATCCTGGCCGCTGGCCACCCTCTCCGCCGTCCTTTACCTCCTAGCCATGCTCGCCAAGGAGATCGCCGTGCCGCTGGTCTTCCTCCTCCTGCTGCTCCCTGAGGGGACCCTCCGCCGCCGGCTCACCCTGGCCGCGCCGCACGCCGCGGCGTTCGTCCTCTACTTCGCCTACCGCCTCTACATGCTCGGCACCTTCAATGGGGGGTACGGCTTCCTGGTCGATCCCGTGGACCTGCCGCGCCTGGCCCTCTTGCTGCCGGGCAAGATCGGCAAGGAGCTGCTCGGCCATCCCTCCGCGGCGAGTTGGGCGATGCTGGCCGCCCTCCTTATCGGGCTCGGGATCGTCCTGCTCAAAGGGCGAGCCGTGGCGCTGCTCGTGGGAGCCTCGGTCCTCCTCGCCCTGCTTCCGATCCTGCCTGTCTCCACGGAGATGGTGCCCCGGTACGCGATGCCTGCCTGGATGGTCCTGGTGCTCGCCTTCCCCTTCGCAGTCCGGAGCCTGATGGACCGGGACGGCGCGGTCCGGCTGGCGGGAGCCGGCCTTGCGCTCGTCGCCGCGGCCGGAACGCTCGTCGCTCACCTGGACGCGAGGGAGGCGGTCTTCGCGAAGGTGGAGCGGATGTCCGCCGAGAACCGCGCCTTTCTGGAGATGGGCCCCGGCGACTTCCTCCGCGAGCCCCTCGGCCCTCCAGCCTCCATGGGAGAGCTGGAATGGCTCAAGAAGGACCTCCTCAAGAAGAGACCGGGAGCCGGCTGGTTCTACGACGACTTCTTCCTCTGCAAGAACTCGGAGCTGGGCAGGGTCTGGACCTGGGACCCCGCGCATCGCCGGGTGGAGAACGTGACCGCGTCCCTCCCCCGGCTCCGGCGCCGCCACTGCTCCGCGATCCGCGAGGGGGCGCCGCTGACCGTCGAGATGCACGCCGCCGGGAGAACGCTGCACTGGACCCTCGGCCCGTACCGCGACGGGAAATACTCCTTCGTGCTGGGCGACGGCATCCAGGCATTCCCCATGCCTGCAAACGGCGGCTTCCAGCTCCGTCAGCCCGGCGCGCTGGCGCTGCGGATCAGGTACCAGTCGCCGGAGGCCTGGACCACCTACTCGCCGGAGCTGGCGATGGACTTCAGGCAGAGCCCGAGCTTCCGCTGGGCGCGCCCGAGCCGAATTTCGGGCTCGCCCCCCTGATGCGCTGACCCGCCCTCGGAATTTTGCGACTCGCCCGCGAGGACGGTGTCGAGCCGCAGTCGCTGCAGGGCCGCACCCACTTCCTGGACCCGGGCGGCTACAAGCTCCAGGTGGGAGGGCCGAACGCGGGCGGGCAGCGGGTGGGTTGAGCGGCCCGTCTTTCCCTGGATTCCAGCACCCGAGTGGGCGGTGGCGTCCTCTCCCGCGCAGCGGGGGAGGATCGAGGAGGGGATCTTTTCTTAGCGAGACCCGTTCATCGTGGACTTCGCCTGCATGCGGAGCCTTCTCGTCATCGAGGTGGATGGCGGGCAGCACCTCGAAAGCGCTGCCGATGAGGCTCGGGACCGGTGGCTGGTGGAGAATGGATTCCAGGTTCTCCGGTTCTGGAATCATGAAGTGCTTCAGAATCTGGCCGGCGCCGCTGGATTCGGGTGGAACCATCTCCCGGTGATGCTGTACAATCACGGCGAATTGCAAGTCTGTCCGCCTGGCTCGAGGACTTTCACAAACGGCAACGGGAATCGTGTGTTTATGAACTTTACATCTGCGATTGACGTTTTGCGGTCCACACCGATCCCTATCGATACCTGGAAGGACATTCAGATTGGAGAAAACAACGGAGGACCGTATAAGAACAACTATCCCAAGATGCCGGTGACCGACGATGGTCGCGATGAGTTAATTGACGTATCGTCGTATGGACTGGTCAGCTCCGACTTCTACATGGATCAGTTGCTTAACGGTGATCGCTACCTGGAGCCTGCTTTGGCAGATGGATATTTGTGGTCGCGCGCTCTGGCTAGACGGTTTCACACCCGGTTGCTCGCCCGTGCGGATGCGTTCTTGCGGGCCAATGGCTTATTCTTGTTTGTCGCGTCGGCGTGGCGGCATCCCGAGTTGCAGAAACTGATAACTGCGGACTTTGCCACGAAACACGGAGCGGATCAGGCGCGACGAATGTTCGCACCGGCAGTCGCCGGCCAAGCGCCGCCGCCGCATTCCACCGGCGCTGCCTTTGATTTGGAAGTCTGGTCACTCGAGACCGGCGGGCGCCTTGAGATGTATTACACAGAGGGAAAGCGGAACATCTACAACGCCTACGAGATGGAGAAGCTAGCTCTCGACACAAGGAGGCACAGCGACGAGACCTTTGTGACCTCGCTGTACAATCGGCGAATCCTCTATCACGTGTTGTGCACAGAGGGGATCGTGTTCAAGAGTGATTCGGAGCTTTTCTCCAATCATCCTGGTGAATTCTGGCACTTCGGTCTCGGCGATCCCCTCAGCGCCTATCTGTCGAGGGAACCGGCGGCGCGCCATGGAGCTATCTATCCACGCCGAGGAAGCTCGGGTGCGGCCACTGGGTCGATGCACTCTCCTACACAAGAGACATGACGCTTGAGAAAGAACCCAGAGTGTACATGCTCCTCTCACTTTGATCTCAGGTTGTTTCTGTCCTGGAAGTAGAGAATGAACAGCGCCGTTTGACGTTCTTCGTGTGACAGCTTCCTGTTGACTTCGACCTGATCGCTGGTAGTTGGCTTATACCATGGCAGTTGCGAGAAGTATTCAGCGAGGTCGGCGCGGCGAAAGCGATACCCCTTCCGCGCGTAGAACTCATTGCGCATGACGTCCAATTGAAATGGCGTTTTACCCCGCAAATCCTTTTCCGTGTACAGAAGCAGCTCCGGATCTCGCACCACCTCCAATTCCCACTCCGTTCTCTTCGGCGTCCAGTTGCCAAATCTGTTGCCACGCAGCGTCTCATTGCGGCCCTTGACGCACCGCGTTGTGTGGAATTGATTGAAAATATCGCTGTAGACGGCGGCAATCTCTGCACCCTCGTGAATCCATGGCAGCAACTTGACCGCCTGCGGCGCCATTGCATGGCAAGTCACCACGGTGCCCCAGTCCTGACCTAGCCACTTGTCTCCAATCGTAACCGTGATCGCCGGCCCGGTGCCGACATTCTGGACTTGCCAAATGAGATCGGGTGTTAGAGTGAAAACCAAGACAGGCCGAACCGCCGCGCGGAGAGTGTGTTGAAACGTGTAATAGGCGAGAGCGATAGCGAAGACAGACGTCAAGGCAGATGCGAGTGCAGCCATCGCCGAGAGGATGGTGCTGAGCATTGCGGGATCTGCTGAGCTGAGCATGATCTATCAGCTTCCTCCCTGCGGTTCCGGGCTCGACGAAGACCGCCGTGTCGCCACCTGTGTCGCCTCGCAACATGTTGAGAAGTGCCATTATACCCCAGAGGTCTTTCCTGCGTCGGGCAGGATGGCGGCGGCAGCGGGCAGCTCGGCGCCCGCGAGCAGGAGGAGGATGCGGACGGAGGCATCCTTGGGCTCGGAGGCCGGCCGTCCTTTTCAATTTTCAAAGAACCTGCAACCTTCTTCCTGGATGTGCCTGCTCATCTGCCAGACGTTCATACGTTTCCCCGGCCCCGGAGCGCTCGTTTGGCTCACTCGACGCGTAAACGGAATTTTTAGGCGTCCAGAGCTACTCTGGATCGCTAAAAATTCCGCTGGACCGCTCAGCGGAACTTTCGACGGCTAAACGGGAGAATCGACGGCTCAAAAAAATTTTCGACGCGTCAGAGTTTCTCGCGACGCGTAAAAGTCACACCGAACGCGTCAAAGAAACTTTGAACGGCTCAACGGAAGATTTAGGCGTCCAGAGTTGCTCTGGATCGCTAAATGGAACTTTCGACGGCTCAACCAAACTTTTGACGGGTCAACGGTGCGCGGGACGGACAGGGCGGCTTGCGGAAGGGAGCGGAAAGCGGGAAGGTGCCGGCGGCACGGGAGGACAGACTGCTTCGCGGTGTTAGGGGCAGAAACGGAGGAGGGAGCTTCAGGGAGAGCCGGAGGCGGCTCCGGCGCCGTCTTCCGCGGCCGGCCGCGGAACGGCTGTGCTCCTCCTTGCCGGAGCACTGCCATGATCTGCTGAGTTGGACGCTGCCTGATCGATCTCGAAGGCGGTGTGCTGCACGCTCAAGCCGGGTACCTGGCTGCTCGGAGTCGGCAGCGTGGGAAAGCTCATATAGAAGAGAAGTACCGTCGCCATCATCTCGCGCCTCCTTGTGACCTGCTGTAGGGGCATACGGGGCAACGGGCAGAAGCGTCTAGACGGAGGTGAATCCGGATTCGTAGAACGGTATGACATTGGAGGGGTGGTGGCTCGCCGCTTCCCCACGCTCTTTGACATCCGATGGGCTCATGAGGTTCGGCAGGCCCGAGGGCCGGGCTCGCCGCTCATGGGATTCTTGTGCCGGGTGAGGAATCGTCCGGCACTACCGCCGTGGCTTCGATCTCCACCAGCGCCCGGTCTTCCAGCAGCGCGGCCACGACCACCAAGGACATCGGGGGGTAGTGGCGGCCGATCACATCCTTCCAGGCGCGGCCGATCTCGCGGCGGGCGGCATTGTAGGCGGATTTGTCGGTGATGTACCAGGTGAGACGGACGAGGTGCTCCGGTCCGGCCCCGGCTTCCTTGAGGACGGCCACGATGTTCTCGAGCGCCTGCCTCACCTGGGCGGTGAGGTCGCCGGCCTCGAACTGGCAGGTGGCGGGGTTCCAGCCCACCTGGCCGGCGACGAAGATCTGGCGGCCTTGGACGGCCACGCCGTTCGTGTAGCCGATCGGGGCGGCCCAGTTCTCCGGTTGGAGAATCATGCTTCCTGCTCCCTCAGGCGGAAGCGCTGGAGCTTGCCGGTCAGGGTGCGGGGGAGGCTGTCCACGAACTCGATCTGGCGCGGGTATTTATAGGGCGCGATCTGGCTCTTCACGTGGTCCTGCAGCTCTTTGACCGCGTCCGGGCCGCCTTCGTTGCCGGGACGGAGCACGATGAAGGCCTTGACCACGTGGCCGCGCTCGTCGTCGGGCACTCCAACGACGCCGCACTCCTGCACCTTGGGATGCTCCAGGAGCACGTTCTCGATCTCCACGCCCGAGATGTTGATTCCCGAGGAGATGATCATGTCGTCCGTGCGCGCCTGGTACCAGAAGTAGCCTTCCTCGTCCTGGGTGAACGAGTCGCCGGTCAGGTTCCAGCCGTTCTGCACGTAGCCCCTCTGCCGCTCGGGATCGTCCAGATAGCGGCAGCCCGTGGGTCCCTTCACTGCCAGCTTGCCCACCGCACCGAGCGGAACCTCGCGGCCGTCCTCGTCCACGATCTTTGCCCGGTAGCCGGGGACCACGCGGCCCGTGGAGCCGGGGCGGATGCCGTCCCCGGACTCGCTGATGAAGATGTGCAGCATCTCGGTCGAGCCGATGCCGTCGATGATCCCGAGGCCGGTCGCCTCCTTCCAGGCCTCCCAGGTGGGGCGCGGCAGATGCTCGCCCGCGGATACGCAGGCCCGCAGGCTGGAGGTGTCGTGCTTCTCCAGCATCGGGAGCATGGCCCGGTAGGCGGTCGGCGCCGTGAACAGGACCGTGGCGCGGAAGTCCTGGATGCCCTGGATGAGCTGCGGCGGCGCCGACTGCTCCAGGAGCACCGCAGAGGCGCCGATCCGCATCGGGAACAGGACCAGGCCGCCCAAGCCATAGGTGAAGGCGAAGGGCGGCGAGCCTGCGAAGATGTCGTCGCGCTCGGGCTTGAGCACGTAGGGCGGGAAGCAGTCGCAGACCGCGATCACGTCTCGGTGGAGGTGGACCGTCCCCTTGGCGTTGCCCGTGGTGCCGGAGGTGAAGGCGATGAGCGCGGGGTCGTCCGCCGCAGTATTGCAATTGTCGAAGGTGGCGGGCTTGTCCCGCATCAGGTCTTCGAGCCCGCCGGGCTTGTCGGAGTTGAAGTGGACGACCCGGGCGCCTTCCCGGGGCTGGCCGGCGCCGGTCTTCGCCATGGCCTCCTCGCACTCGGCGCAGATGCGGGCGTCGGTCAGGGCGAGGCGGATGCCCGCCTTGTCGGCCGTGTAGAGGAGCTCCCGCGAGCGCAGCAGCGGCATGGTGCAGACCACGATGCCGCCGGCCTTGAGGACCGCGAGCCAGCAGGCCGCCATCATGGGGTTGTTGAAGCCGCGCAGGAGCACGCGGTTGCCCGGCACGAGGCCGAGGTCTTCCACCAGCACGCGGGCGATGCGGTTGGTTCTCTCCAGCAGCTCGCGGTAGGTCCACCGGCCGCCGGAAAAGTGGAAGACGGTGCGGTCCCCGTCACCCGCGGCGACCCTCGCGTCGAGCAGCTCGGCGGCGCAGTTGATCCGGTCCGGGTAGGCGAGCTCGGGGATGCCGCTGTAATCCATCTCGGGCGACAGCTCGGGCGGCGGGAGAAGGTCGCGGCAGAAGGTGTCCACGTGGGCGGTGTCTCCCCCGGGGAGCGGTCTAGGCATCGGGCATCTCCTTGAGCAATTGAGCGGCAATCACCAGCTTCTGGACCTCGCTCGTCCCTTCATAGATGCGCAGGGCACGGATCTCCCGATAGAGGCGCTCGACCGGAGCGCCCGCGATCACGCCGCGCCCGCCGAGGAGCTGCACGGCGTCGTCGATCACGCGCTGGGCGGTCTCCGTGGCGAAGAGCTTGGCCATGGCCGCCTCGCGTGTGACCCGCGGCGCACCCGCGTCCCGCGTCCAGGCCGCGCGGTAGACCAGGAGCGCGCTGGCATCGACGCCCACGGCCATGTCCGCGAGGCGGGCCTGGGTGAGCTGAAGGTCGGCGAGCGGCTTGCCGAAAACCTTTCTACGCCGGGAATGATTCACGGCTTCGTCGAGGGCGCGGCGGGCGAAGCCGAGCGCCGCGGCGCCCACGGTGGAGCGGAAGACGTCGAGCGTGCCGAGGGCGACTCTCAGCCCGCGGCCGGGCTCGCCGATCAGCGCGGAAGCGGGCACGCGGCAGCGCTCGAAACGGATCGTGCCGAGCGGGTGCGGCGCGAGGAGATCGAGCCGGGCGGTCACGATGAGACCGGGGTTGTCCGCCTCCACTACGAAGGCTCCGAAACCTTTTTCTCCCAGCTCGGGCATGCGGCAGAAGACCACGTACACGTCCGCCAGCCCGGCGTTGGAGATCCAGGTCTTCTCCCCATCGATCACATATCCCGGTCCGCCGCGGTGCGCGGTCGTGGTCATGGCGCCGACGTCGGACCCGGCCTCGGCCTCGGACAGGGCGAAGGCCGGGATCACCTCGCCGGAGGCGACTCCCGGCAGCCACTGCTGGCGCTGCGCTTCCGATCCGAAAAGAGAGATCGGACCGCTGCCCAGGCCTTGGAGCGCGAAGACGAAGTCGGCGAGCCCGGACGTCCTCGCCAGGGTCTCACGGATGAGACAGAGGGAGCGGACGTCCAGGCTCTCCGCCGCTCCCCAGGGTGCAGGGACCGCGTACCGCAGCCATCCTCCGGAAGCCAGCCGGCGCACCATCTCGCGGCAGGTGCCGTCGAGGTCGTGCTCCAGCTCCGTCAGGGGAACGATCTCGCGCCCGGTCCACGCCGCCATCTCCCGGGCCAGAACGCGGTGAGGCTCGTCGAAGAACGGCCAGGACAGAAAGGTTTGATCCGCCATCAGTCGCCCCGGAAGGCGGGCTTCTCCTTGGCCACGAACGCCCGGTAGGCACGGGCGAAGTCCTCGGTCTGCATGCAGATGGCCTGGGCCTGGGCTTCGGCCTCGATGGCCTCGTCGACCCCCATGGACCACTCCTGGTGAAGGGACTTCTTGGTCATGGAGTGGGCGAAGCTCGGACCCTTGGCAATCGAGGCGGCCAGAGCCTGGGCTTCCGCAAGGAGCTGGCCGGGCTCCACGATCCGGTTGTAGAACCCCCAGCGCTCGGCCTCGGGGCCTTCCAGGAAGCGTCCGGTGTAGAGCAGCTCGCCGGCGCGGCCCTGGCCGATGATGCGCGGCAGGATGGCGCAGGCGCCCATGTCCGCGCCGGAGAGGCCGACCTTCACGAAGAGGAACGCCACCCGGCTGCGGGCCGTGCCCAGGCGCATGTCCGAGGCCATGGCGAGGATGGCGCCTGCGCCCACGCACATGCCGTCGATGGCCGCGATGATGGGCTGCGGGCAGGCGCGCATGGTGCGGACCAGCTCGCCGGTCAGGCGGGTGAAGGCGAGCAGCTTGTCCATGCGCTTCTCCTCGCGCCATTGGACCAGCGGGCCGATGATCTCGTGGACGTCGCCCCCCGAGCAGAAGTTCTCCCCCGCGCCGGTCAGGACGATCGCCCGCACCCCGTCCACCCGGCGCAGCCGGTCGAACGTGTCGGACAGCTCGCGGTAGGACTCGAACGTGAGCGGGTTCTTGCGCTCCGGGCGGGAGAGCGTGATGGTCGCGACTCGGTTCTCCACGCTCCAGGCGAAGCTCTGGGGGCGGATGTCTTCGACGGGGATGCGGTCTTGCAAAAGGTTTCTCCTTACGGTCTCAAGTCGGTCCGTCCACCCGGAGCCCTCACCCCCGACCCCTCTCCCGCTCCGCCCAAGCACACCCGCCCCGGGAGAGGGGGCCGGGGGGTGAGGGCCTCACACCGTGCTCGTCCCCAGCATCTCCTGCGCCTGCTGCTTGGCCCGCGCCAGGTTGCGCTCGAGCTGCTTCGCGCCCGAGAGGTACTGAACGGGCCAGAAGGAATCCCCCAGGCCGTATTCGGCGGCGGCGCGGAGCGTCCATTGCGGATCGGCCAGGTGCGGACGGGCCAGGGCGCAGAGGTCGGCGCGGCCCGCGGCGAGGATCGAGTTCACCTGGTCGGGCTCGGTGATGTTGCCCACGGCGATCGTGGGAATCCCGGTCTCGTTGCGGACACGGTCCGAGAACGGGGTCTGGAACATCCGGCCGTAGACCGGCTTCGCCAGGATCGAGGTCTGGCCCGCGGAAATGTGGAGGATGTCCGCTCCCGCCGCGTGAAAGGCGCGGGCGATCTCCACGGCTTCGGGACCATCGACCCCGCCCTCGACCCAGTCCGTCGCGGAGATGCGCACGGAGATGGGGCGGTCCTCCGGCCAGGCCTCGCGCACGGCGGCGAACACCTCCAGCGGATAGCGCAGCCGGTTCTCCAGCGGGCCGCCGTACTCGTCGGTCCGGCGGTTGGTCAGCGGGGTGAGGAAGCTCGACAGCAGGTAGCCGTGGGCGCAGTGCAGCTCGATCATGTCGAAGCCGGCCTCAACCGTCATGCGGCTGGCCTGCGCGAACTGCTCGCGGATCATGTCCATGTCGGCCCGGGTCATCTCCCGCGGCACCGGGTTGCGCGGGCTCCAGGGCACGGGCGAGGGGCCGATCACTTCCCAGCCGCCCGACTCAAGGGGCTCGTCCATCCCCTCCCACATCCGCTTGGTGGCGCCCTTGGGACCCGAATGGCCGAGCTGGAGGCAGATCTTCGCCCGGCTCCAGGTGTGGACGAAGTCCACGACCCGGCGGAAGGCCTCGACGTGCTCGGGCCGGTACATGCCGGTGCAGCCCAGGCTGATCCGCGCCTCGGGAGAGACGCAGGTCATCTCGGTTATGACCAGGCCTGCTCCGCCCAGGGCGCGGGCGCCGAGGTGCACGAGATGGAACTCGTTGGGCGTGCCGTCCTCGGCGCTGTACATGTCCATGGGCGCGACCACGATCCGGTTCTGGAGCGTCATTCCCCGCAGGGTGAAGGGGGTGAACATTGGTGGGATGGGTCTGGCCTCCTCCTGCACCCGGCTCGCAAACCAGCGCTCCACCCCTTCGAGGTAGGCGCTGTCGCGCAGGCGCAGGTTCTCATGGCTGACGCGCTGGCTGCGGGTGAGCAGGCTGTAGGCGAACTGCGGCGGATCGAGGCGCGTGTAGCGCCGGACGTTCTCGAACCACTCCATGGAGTTGCGCGCCGCGTTCTGGAGGCGGAGCGCGTCGGTCATGCGCTCCTCCTGGAAGGCGGCGAGCGCCTTTTCGAGACAGGGCTCTGCATGGAGCCAGCGCGAGAGGGCGATCGAGTCCTCCATGGCCAGCTTGGTGCCCGAGCCGATGGAGAAGTGGGCGGTGTGGGCCGCGTCGCCCATGAGCACGACATTTCCGTCGTACCACTTCTGGCAGCGGACGCGGTTGAAGCTGATCCACGGGTGCTCGCGCACGTGCGGCGGGATGTTTTCCAGGAGCGGATGGCCATCGAGCCACGGGCCGAACATCTCCTGGCACGCGGCGACGGTCTCGTCGACGTTCATCCGGTCGAAGCCGGCGTTCTTCCAGGAGACCGGATCGCACTCCACGATGAAGGTGGAGAGCCCCTCCTCGAACCGGTAGGCGTGGGCCTGGAACACCCCGTGCCCGTTCTCGACGATGACGAAGGTGAAGGCATCGAAGGGGAACGTGGTGCCGAGCCAGATGAACCTGGCGGGCCGCACGTCCAGGTCGGGCTGGAACACCTCGGCATGCCGCCGACGCACCGCGCTGTTGACGCCGTCCGCCCCCACGATCAGGTCGGCCTCCCCGAGATTGCCAAGGCCTAGGGCCGGAAGATCGGCGTCATCCTTGAACTCGGTCTGGAAGCGAAGCTCGACCCCGAGCCCGGCCGCGCGCCGCTGGAGAATGTTGAGCAAGGTGCGCCGGGCGATGCCGGCAAACCCATGGCCCCCGGACGTGATCGTCGTCCCCTTGTAGTGGATGTCGATGTCGTCCCACCGGGCGAAGTTGGAGATGATCGCGCCGTGGGTCTCCGGGTCGGCGGCCTGGAGGTTGCCGAGCGTCTGCTCGGAGAAGACCACCCCCCAGCCGAACGTGTCGTCGGGCCGGTTGCGCTCCAGGACCGTGATCCGGTGTGACGGGTCGGCCTTCTTCATGAGGAGGGCGAGATAGAGACCGGCCGGGCCTCCACCGAGAATCGCGACGTTCACGGCGCGGAGTCTAGCAAACCCCGGATCTTGCCTCCCGGGTAGGCGGCTGATACCTTAGCCGCTGTCCTGTTCTCATCACCGCAGGTGATCCGCGGCGCCGGTCGAGGCCGCGATGGAGGCGGCTTGAACCGAACGTTGATGCAGAGATCCCCCGGGGCGGCCTTCCTGCTGGCTATCTGCCTGGCCGCGCCCTTGTGCGCTCAGAACACGACCGATCCCGATTCCGGCTTCGACGAGGTCGAGGTCGATCTCGAAGGCCAGCTCTTCAACGAGACGCTCCCCTTCGACGTGCCGTTCCTCCTCCACGGCGCGGTGCCCGCGGGGGCGAAGACGCTGGAGGTTCGGTGCTGGAAGCTGGACAGCTCCGGGAAGGACCGGAAGAGCGGCGAGCCGGTGATCCTCAGCGCCGAAGACCTGGCGAGGATGCCGGATGGCAACTGCTGGAAGGGTGGCCCCCTGGTCTGGCAGAACACGATCGATCCCGCCGCGCAGAACCCCACCTTCCGGGTGCTCGCGCCGCGGCTCGACGCCGAGAGCTACTACACCTTCGAGTTCCGCTACCAGAAGCAGATCACGGACGCGGAGGCCCAGGCCTTCGCCCAGGAGGTCGAGGACACCGTCGACCGCATCGTCTGGGGCGACCTGGCAGCCAACCCCCAGATCTCCTCCCCGGAGCAACTGCCGTTGAGCGGGCCGCTCTTCGAGCCGGAGATCAAGGCGATCTACGACGAGCTGAGGGCCGCTCTCAAGACGATCACGGGGTCCGACCGGATCGTGGAGCCCGGGACCATCTTCTCCGAAGGTACGGACTTCTCCGCGGTGGTCAATGAATTCAACGCCCGGCTGCGTCCCATCCGCGAGGACCAGGGCAAGATCGTCAACGGCATCGGCGACTACCGGGACCGGGTGGCGAACGCCAACAGCCTGCTCGCGCAGCTGCGCGGCGATCCAAACCTGATCAAGCTCCAGCAGGTCTTCGCGACTGCCGATCCAAGCGTCCAGCACTATGCCCAGACGATCTCGGACGCCCTCGCCGTACCCAACCTGCCGGTGCTGGCGCAGGACGACCGCAAGGACCAGGCAGCCCTGGCCGCCTTCGTCTCGACCAGCCTCCCGGCCGTCACCGACGCGGACCAGAAGCTGATGGCTCTGTCAGACCTTCTCTCCAACAAGATGTTCGGTTCGGACGGCAGCCCCGCGGCCTTCCTGAAGCCTCTCGTCGACTCCGGAGCGCTCACGGCCTCGGATCTGGAAGCGCTGCGCAGCCTGGGCAATCCGCGGAGCGTGCCGGGTACGGTTGCCCGGACGGTGGACGGCGCAGCCAGCGTCCTCCAGGGCCTGCAGAACGTGCTCAGCGAGCGGACCGCGGCGGTCGCGGCCGTGGCGGAGCAGTACAGGACCGAGGTGGTGGGCAGGACGACCATCGCGGGCTCGACGACTGGCAGCTTCGCCACCCAGCACAAGAACTACGTGAGCGCCGACACCGGCCTGGCTTACGCTCCGGAGATCGACGAGTTCCCGACCTACGCGGGCACGAACATCTACTTCCGGCCCGTGAACAAGGCCGCGCCGCTCAACCAGTTCGGCGGCTTCTTCGACACGCTCAGCCGGCGCGTGTCGGTGACCATCGGCCTCACGGCCCAGGGCGTGGGCGACGACGGCAAGACCCGCAAGGACCTGTTCAACCAGCAGTCCCTGGTCCTGGGGATCGGGGCGCGCATGACGAACTCGGTGCGCATGACCCTGGGCGGCCTGGTTTTCCTCGAAACCGATCCCAACCCGCTGGTGGACGACGACTCCGTGGCGGTCACGCCGTTCCTTTCGATCTCTTTCGACATCGACGTGGTGCCGACGCTCCAGGGCATCGGCGGTCTTTTCAAGACGGGCACTTAGGAGGACCCATGGGACTCAAGATCGTCAGCCCCCTGATCGCCAATCCTTCGAACACCGGCCTCCCCGGGCGCATCACGCTGCGCCAGACGATCCAATCGAATTTTCCCGGCGGCGAGGCGGCACAGATCACTTATACGGTTCAGGGCGGCGGCAAGGTCCTCTTCGAGGGCGGCGGCACCACGTTCAACGTGGCCGGAGTCCACGTCCCCGAATCGCCGCTGCAGCGGGAGGACTCGATGGGGCTCGTCTGGATCGGGGGCGCCCCGGAATCCGCACAGATCCCGATTCAGCAGGATATCGTGGGGATCGAGGATTCCTGCCATGACAGCGTCGTCATTACGATCCATCCATGAGGTGCTTCCATGAAGTCTCTACTCCTCGCGGTTATCCTCGGCGTCCTCCTGGCTGGCTGCTATGACAAGTCGGATTACTCGCCCACGGAGCAGCGCGTCGACGACATCGTTACCCTGAGCTCGGTGAGCGGGGCCACGAGCCTGCCCGCGGACGGCTTCTCGCGCCTGCAACTGGAGGCTCGGCTGTTGGGCGCGCCGGCCTTCGATCGGCGGATGGTCACTTTTTCGACCACGGACGGCACGCTCGAAGGTGGCCAGCCGGTCGCCAACTGCACCGGCTGCCAGCAGGTGGAGGCCGACGGGAGCGGCCGCGCCGTGATCGATCTGATCAGCTCGCAGCGCGTCGGCTCCGCGGTGGTGACTGCCGCGCCGCAGAGCGCGCCCGGGGTCACTGTCCAGATGACAGTTCAATTCGGCCCGGTGCAGCCGGATGGGATCATCGAGTTCGTCCGGGCGCCGGAGCGTGCGCCGGCTGACGGCGCGACGCTCACCACCTACACGGTCCAGGTCTCGCCGTCGATCCCCCAGGCCTCGCGCACGGTGACCTTCACGGCCACCAATGGAACGTTCGCGCCGTCCAGCCAGACGAGCGTCCAGGTGCCGGTCGACGCCGGGAACCGCGCCTCCGCGGACCTGAAGAGCCCTGCCCAGATCGGCACCGGCCGCGTGCTGGCAACGGTCAACGGGGTGACGCAGGAGGTGTCCGTCAGCTTCGATCGCGCCCTACCGAACGCGATCGTCGTCACCGCCCAGCCGGAGACGGTGCCGTCCGCGGCGGACTCCAAGATCACGATCACCGCCATGCTGCTGCGCAACATTGGAAACGTTTCCGACGGCACGCTCGTGACGTTCCGGGCCGAGGCGGCGGACGGCACTCCCGTCGGCCGCTTCACGAACATCACCCGCACCACGAACGGCCAGGCGACCGCCGACTTCTTCCCCGGAGCCGTGACACCGGGGCTAGTGAGGGTGATCGTCGGCGCTCAGGATACCAATGTGACCGGCAGCGTCGAGGTGGAGATCACGGCTCCGGGGCCATAGCGCAAGCGTCCGCCTCCGGGAACCAGCGCAGCTCGTCGGCCTGGCGGCCCAGGTCGGTCGATCCGCAGCAGTGGACGAGCTGCTTGTAGAAGCGGTCGGCGGCCTCGGGGTCTCGCGAGCCGATCCAGCTCCCGGCCGTGGCCAGCATGGCGGCCTTCTCATCGCCGGAGGGCAGGAGCTTCGCCGCGTCCCAGGCCAGGTCCGCGGCGCGGTAGCGGTAGTGGAAGCGCTTCCAGGGACGGCCCCGGTGGCGTTCGGCGCGCCGGGTCTCGTCCTGGGTGACCGGGACGATGCGGTTCTCCCGCCGGGCATCGCGATCGTTCGTGACCCAGGGCATCTCGTAGAAACCGTCGAGCAGGGCCCAATCGGGCTCGACCACGGTGCCGGTGATCTCCATCCCCTGGTGCCGGAGGAGGCAGGCGGCCTGGAAGAGCTCGCGGGCTCGGTCGGCGGCGGGGCGTTTGCCGTCCCGGCCCGCGGCGAGGCGGGAGCCCAGGCTGGCCAGCTCCGGCCGGTGTTCCGGCTTCAGGTAGGCCCCGGCGTCCGCGAGCCGGCCCTCGCGGGCCAGCCTCCGCCCGAGAAGATCGCGCAGGTCGCGGGCGAGGCGCTCCGGAGGCGGCGCGGTGTAGCCGCCGACGAGGAGTGGCTCCCAGGCGTCCTCTCCTTTCGGCGGTTCGTACTTCGCGGCCAGGTCCGCGGGCCAGGTCGCATCCACGTAGGCCTTCAGCTCGTCGAGAGTGAGCACCTGCTCGGCCAGATAGGCGGCGTCCAGCCAGTAGCCAGAGCGGAGGAAGCGGTCGAGGGCGCCGGTGTAGTCCCGTTGAGTGAGCCGGATCACCGCCTCCTCGCCGACGGCCCTTTGCGGAGCGGCGCTGATCTCGCCGGTCTCCGTGGAGATCCAGAAGGCCTCGTCCAGACCCAAGCCAAGGTCTCGCAGCTCGCTGGATGCCCCGGCCAGGAGATCGCGGGCTTCGTCGAGCTTGCCGTCGCGGAGCAGCAGACGAGCGCGCACCCAGCGAAATATCGGGGATGATGGCGATGGCGGCGACTGCTCCTGCGCCCGGTCGAGCCAGGCCGCCGCTCCCTGGAAATCGCCGGCCAGGTAGGCGGCCCAGGCCAGCCGGTCGGCTCCGGGCAGGTCGCGGACCCCGGCATCCGCGAGCGCCTTCTGCCAGTCCTCGCCCCCGTCCGGGTCGTGCGACACGAAGTACGCCGTGAGGATGGCCCGGGCCTCCGGGTCGCGGGCGATGGCGGCGAGGGCTTCGGGACCCGCGGCCAGGGCCTCGGGCGCGGTGAGCTTCAGGGAGGTGTAGGCCGTCTTGTCGCCGGTCCTCATCTGCTGCGCGTAGAGGACGAGGGCGCGGTCGTAGCGCTTCCGCTCGGCTTCGGCCCAGGCTTCCCAGCCGAGGCTGGAGGCGGCGAGGCCGAGGCTGTCCACGAACCCTTTCGAGGCGAGCTCGCGGGTGAGTTGGAAGGATTTCACCGCCCGGTCCGGATCGGTGCGGATGCGGGCCTTGCCGATCATGAAGGCCGCCCAGGTGGAGCGGAAGCGCCGCTGCTCCGCCGGCCGCCGCCGCAGCCGCTCCCAGGCCTGGACCGCGGCATTGAGCCGGCCGTCGTTGTAGGCGATCGCCCCTTCGAGGTAGTCCGCGAACTCGGGGAGCAACGGCTTGGGGACGGTCAGGCCGGAGGGCGTCGGTCCGGGCTTGACCATGCCGAAGGTGAGGAGATCCCCGAGGCTTGCCTGGTGCGGAGCCATGTCTTGCCGCAGTCGCACGACGTTCTCCACGACCTTTCCGCGCAGCATGGTCCAGGTGCCGTGCTCGGCGAGCGCCCGCTCCAGGTCGGCGCGCTCGGCCTCGAGGATCTCGGCTTCGTAGCTGCTCTCGCTCTGCATGGCCTTGAAGGACGGCCCGCCTCCGGAACGGAGCCTTTCCACCTCGTCCTTGAACGTCCCGATGGGACCTTCGAAGAGCAGTCGATCAGGCCCCAGGATCCAATTGGGAAGGTAGGGGCCGCAGGCCCAGACGACCGGGATGGCGACGAGCAGCCCGGCGGCGAACAGGGCGAGCTTACAGAGAAGACGGGATCTCAACGTGAACCTCCGCGGGGCCTCGAAAGCGCAGCCAGGCGATCGTCCGCCGCTCCCCGGGCCGGAGGGAGCGGATCGGGTCCGGCCCCTCCATCCGGATCTCGCGCGGACCCGCTCGGAGGAGCCTGTATCCAGTCAGACCGTCGGCAACGATCAGATTATCCGAATCCCACCTGATGTGAACGGGGGAAGGCAACAGGACCTCGGCCTCGCCGCTGTTCACGAGATCGATCTCGACGAGAGCGGGGTCGGGGCGGCGGAGCGAGGTCCGGATCTCCCGCCGGGGAGCGCGGCCCGCCATGACGGCGTTCAGGGTGGTCCGCGGCCAGTTGCGGGTATCGGCGCTGGTAGGGAGCCGGTACCAGATCAGGCCGGACAGCTCTCGCGGGCGGTCAGCGGTCCAGCCCCGCACCAGCCCGGCCATGGCCTCGGGATCGGCCGCAGTGTCCGACGCGTTCGGCGCGCCTCCCGTCCCCTCGGCGGCGAGGCCGACCACGTTGCCTCGCGGGTCGAAGACCGCGCCGTACGCATAGGTCGGCAGAGCGACCCGGAACGGCCTGCCCGCCCGCGCGGCCTTCTCCACGGCTCGGACGGCATCCTCGGGATCGACCAGAGGAATCCGCTCTCCGGGTTTCGATGGCGCCCGCAGGGAGTGGACCTGGAGGACGACGCCGTCCGCCTTCCGGGAGAGGTTCCGGAACGCCCGCTGGTGCCGAAGCCAGCTCGGCAAGGCTGTGATCGTCACCGGGGTAGGAGCCACGCTCCGCCGTACCTCCTCGATCAGGACGGGGTAGTCGGCGAGCTTGGATTCGGGGCAGTCGTAGTCGAGCTGGATCTCCCGCAAGTCGATGCCTTGGGAATCTGCCTGCGCCGCCATCTCCGCCGCGAGGCTCGCGAGGAGCCGAACGGTTTGCGGATCTTCCGCGAACTTGCCGGTCCCGCCGCCCCATCCCTGGAAGCGTCCGATCCGGAGAGCCAGTCCCACCGGACGTCCTGCCTCCCGTAGCGTCGGCCAGTCAATCCCCGCGCGGGAAATCCGGGGAGGGGCTTGAGAGAGGTCGACCTCGGCGGCGAGCACCACCAGGATCGCGAAGTCGGATGTCTGCCCGACCGCCTCGCGCACGGCTGGAGTCCAAGCCCGCTGCCAGACGTAGGCCTCTTGCGGGAGGGGGCCGGAGGCTCGCTCCCGGGCTTGGCAGGCGAGGGACAGCAGGGCCATGAGGAGCAGGCGGTAAATCCGGGCTCTGCGCTCGAGCTTCAAGGCTGACCCCGCGCCAGCCGTTCCAGTAAGCCCATCCGCTCTCCCGGATTGAGCGGCAGCTCTCCCGCCCCCAGGCATCGGCTGTCCTTCACCGTGAACGCGCGGTCCGCGCTCGGCGCGAAGGGCTCGATGTCGTGGGAGACCACTACCACGGCGGCTCCCGCGGCGAGGCGGCTGTCGATCCAGGCGAGGATGTCCTCCCGCGCTCCGCGGTCCATCGCTTCCAGCGGCTCGTCGAGGAGGAGGTGGGCCGGGGTTCCGATCCGGGCCGCGGCGAGAACCGCTCTTCTGCGCTGTCCCATCGACAGCTCCCGGACCGATCGGTGAGCCAGGCGGTCGAGCCCGACGAGCTCCAGAGCTCTTTCGGCGGCCTGCCGAGGCTCTCCTCTCAGCCGGCAGACGAGGCCGAGGATCTCCCGCACCGTAGCATAGGGCGTCAGGTCCGGCTGCTCCGGCACGTAGGCCAGGGTCCGGCGTGCCTCCGCCTCCTCGATCCAGAGGTCGCGGCCGTCCACCTCCACCCTTCCCTGGTCGGGGCGCTCGACTCCGGCCGCGATCTTGAGCAGCGTGCTCTTGCCGCAGCCGTTCGGCCCCAGGAGCAGGGTGAGCCCGGCGGGGATCTCCAGGCTGATCTCCGACAGGACCGGCTGGCCGTCGCGATAGGAGAAGCCGACTCCCTCGAAGCGGATCATCCGGAGCTCCAGGATTGAGGATCGCCCACGGCCAGGTGGTGGATCTCCTGCCAGCGGCTCACCTTCTGCCGCCGCTCGCGCTCGGCCGCCGCTCGTATCGCCAGCGGTGTCCCAAGCAGGGCGATCAGGGAGACCCAGGGGAGGAGGGCCACGGCCGCGGCGAGGAGCATCCCCTCGATCAGGATCTCCCCCGAGGCCCCGGTCCTGCGCTCCGGCGCGCGGCGCACGGCCCCGGCCGCCCGCGTGGCGAGGAGCGGGATCTCTCCGAGGACCGCGACGGCCGCGAGCGGCTCGATCCAGGCGGTCAGCAGGACCAGGGGGAGGGCGTGCCCTCCCAGGAACAGGCTGTCGAAGAGCACCCGCTGCCGGGCGGTCCAGGGGAGGGAACGCGACCAGGGCCAGGCAGGACGCCGGACGGCCAGGCTCTCTGCCATGCTCGAGAGGAGGAGGACCACCGCGGTGCCCCCGCCGAGGAGAGCGCCCAGCCGCACGTAGACCAGGGGAAGCTCGTTGTTGCGGACGAACAGGACCGCGGCGCCGAGGGGGAGGAGACCGGCCAGATACGAGCCCACAAGCGATCCCCCCAGGGCGCGCCAGGCGATCCGCGCTTCGAGCCAGCGCCCGGTCTTTCGCCGGGCGGAACGGCTGAGGACGATCCCCGGCGGACTCTTCAGCAGTGGACCAGCGATCCTATCCGCGGCGATCAGGAGGACGGCCCCGAGTCCGACCGGCATCCATCCGCCGGAGAAGGCGACAACCGCGGCCGTCAGGCCCAGCGGCCGGGCCAGGAAGCGGACCGGCATCGCAGCCAGCGCCGTGGCGGGCAGGGCCACGATCAACCCGGCGAGGCTCGGGTACGGATCGGCCCCGTTCCGCGCCGCGGCCATGGCAAAGAAGAGGAAGAGGAGGAGGAGCGAGCTCTGGGCCGCGGCGATCGCGAGCATCGCGGCTCGGCGGTGGGCGAGCCCGTCGACCGGCAGGTGCCGCATCCAGCCGTCGAGCCCCCGGCAGACCCGCGGCGCCGCGACCCAGGCCACGCCCAGGCAGGCCAAGGCGATCAGCAGCCCCGACCCGCCCCCCTCGCGGGAGCCGAACAGTAGGGCTCCGAAGGAATTGATGAAGTCCACCCCCAGGAGCATCATGGCGCCGACCGTAGCCGCCAGGACCGGCACCATCACCCGGAGCGCCAGCCGGGCACCGACGCGAAGGTGGAAGCGGAGCAGGGGAAGGATCAGCGGGGGCGCCGGGGGTGTCATCCTGCCAGCCGGTCGATCCGCCCCTTGTCCATGGCCGAGACCGCGGTGCGGCCGAGCAGCTTCACCGCGGGGAGCATGGCCGCGAAGCGGGGGTCCTTCGTGAGGCCCTGCTGGAAACGGTAATAGATCTGCTGGGCGATCACCGCGATCTTGAACAGCCCGAAGACGAAGGCGAAGACGATGTCCGAAATGTCGCGGCCGGTCGCCCCGGCGTAACGCTGCACCACCTCGGCCCGGCTCAGATTGCCGGGGAGCACCGTGGGGCCCGAGGGGAGCATCCGCAGCGCGGGGTCGTCGTCCGGATCGATCCAGTAGCCGAGCGTGGTCCCAAGGTCGAGCAGCGGATCGCCGATGGTCGACATCTCCCAGTCCAGGACCGCCCCGATGCGCGCGAGGTCCGGTGCGAAGACCACGTTGTCGTACTTGTAGTCGTTATGGACCAGGACCGCTCCGTGCTCCAGGGGCCGGTGATCGGAGAGCCAGGCCGCGGCGCGCTCCACGTCTGGCACGTCGTCGGTCCTGGAGCCCTCCCACCGCTTGCGCCAGCCGGTCACCTGCCGCTCGACGTAGCCCTCCGGCCGGCCGAAATCGGCGAGCCCGGCCGCTTCGTAGTCCACGGCGTGCAGCTCGATCAGACCGTCCACGACCGCTTCGCTCAGGCCGCGCATCCGCTCCGGCGTCAGATCGAGCCCCGCGGGCGGGCGCTGGTCGCGGAAGATGACGCCGCGGACCCGCTCCATGACGTAGAACGGGGCGCCGATCACCTCCGGACCTTCGCAGTGCGCCAGGGTGCCTGGCGCCTTCGGGTAGTGCCCGCGCAGGCGGGAGAGCACCCGGAACTCGCGGCCCATGTCGTGGGCCGTCTTCACCTTGGAGCCGAAAGGCGGACGCCTCAGGACCAGCTCCCGTCCTCCAAACCGGAGCAGGTAGGTGAGGTTCGAATGGCCGCCCGGGAACTGCTCGATCTCCGGCGGTCCCGGCGGGAGGTCCGGCAGCCGCTCGCGCAGCCAGGCTTCGAGGGGACCGGCGTCCAGCTCCTCGCCGGGACGCACCGGGCGCGTGCCGTCGCTCGTCTTGGCTCCCCCCTCTCCCGGGGAGGGGGACGGGGAGGCGGGAGAGGGGGGCCGGGGGGGTGAGGGCTTCATGCCTTCTTCTCCATGCCGTAACGGGCGAGGATGCGGCGGGCCACGGACGTCTTGTGGACCTCGTCCGGCCCGTCATAGATCCGGGCGGCCCGCTCGTGCCGCCACCAGAAGGCGAGGGGCAGCTCGTCGAGCAGGCCATAACCGCCGTGGACCTGGATGGCCCGGTCGAGCACCTCCTGGAGCACGCCGGCCACCTGGAACTTGATCAGAGACACGTCGTCCCGGGCCTCGCGGGCGCCTTCGTTGTCGATGCGCCAAGCCGTGCGCAGCACCATGAGCCGGGCGGCGTCGATCGCGGCTCTGCTCTCCGCGATCCAGGCGTGGACGATCTGGCGGGTCCCCAGGGGCTCGCCGGGCGAGATCTCGCGATCCGCGGCCCGGGAGCACATCAGGTCGAAAGCCCGCTCGCAGATGCCGATCCAGCGCATGCAGTGGTGGATGCGGCCCGGCCCGAGCCGCTCCTGGGCCAGGGCGAAGCCGGCCCCCTCCTCGCCGATCCGGTTCGCCACGGGCACGCGGACACCCTCCAGGCGGACCTCGGCGTGGCTCATCCAACCCTCACCCGCCTCGCCCATCACCGGCAGGTTGCGCACGATCCCGAAGCCGGGCGTATCTGTGGGGACCAGGATCATGCTCGCCCGGGAGTGGCGCTGCGCGGAGGGGTTGGTGACCGCCATGACCACGCAGAAGGCTGCGCCCTCGGCCGAGGAGGTGAACCACTTGTGGCCGTCGAGGACGTAGTCGTCCCCCTCGCGCTGGGCCGTGGTGCCGAGCCAGACCGGGTTCGAGCCCGCGAACTCGGGCTCCGTCATGCCGAAACAGCTCCGCACCTCGCCCCGCGCCAGGGGGCGGAGCCAGCGCTCCCGCTGTTCGTCCGTCCCCTGCTGGAGGAGCAGTTCCATGTTGCCGGCATCCGGAGCCTGGCAGTTGAAGACGTAATGGCCAAGGATGCTGCGGCCCAGGACCTCGCCCACATGGGCAAATTCCAAGAGGGAGAGCCCGCCGCCGCCCCACTCCTGCGGCAGGTGGGGAGGGAAGAGATCCATCCGCCTCGCCTCCTCCCGGAGCCGTTCGAGCTCCCCCTGAGCCGAGCCGAAGCCGCGGGCGAGCACCTCCCGCTCCAAAGGGATGACCTCGCGGTCGAGGAAAGAACGGACCCTGCCGGCGATCTCACGCACGGGAGCGGGGATGGAGAAGTCCATGTGCAGCCTCCTGGGGAGGCATCCTAGCAGCGCCCGGGGACGCCCGTCTCTACTCCGGGTCTTCCTGCGCCTCGAGCCGGCGCAACCGCTCTTCCAGCTTGCCGATCATCTCCTGCTGCTTGTCGATCACCTGCCGCTGCTCCGCCACGACTTCATGAAGGCCCTGGATCGCGGCCAGGCTCACGCCGGCGAGATCGCCGGGAGCGATCGAGCGCTCGTCCTCTCCGAGACCGAAAGCCGCGCGGAAGTCCTGTGCCATGGGACCCAGGTGGGTGGAGACGTCGCCGATCTTGCGCCAGGTGCTGATCGGCAGTGCCGCGATCGTGGACAGCACCGCCCGCGGGTCGACGCGCTGGATGTCCGTCTTCGTGGTCCGGTCCGAGTTCTGCGTCAGCGTGCCCGCAATGGTAAGGTTTCCCGTGTTGCCGAAGGTGTACTCCAGCCCCGTGTTCGCCTGATTGTCGATCAGGAAATTCGCCCCAAAGATCCCGAAGCCCCAGCGCTCGGGCACCGTGGTGTCCTCGAAGATGAAGGTGGCGCCGCCGTTGTTGCGCAGCTCGAACAGCTCGCGGGGTTGCGCGGCGCCGGTGCTCTCGACGATCAGCTTGGTGCCGAAGCCCGCATCCGCGGCGCGGATGTGCAGTCTCGACTGCGGGGTAGCGGTGCCCAGGCCCACGAAGCCGCTGCCGGTAACATAGAGCGAATTGTCCGGCGCGCCGCCCCGCACGGTCACCGGGGTGGTGCCCGCGGTCAGATCCTCGAGCGAGAACCGGTCGGCGCCGCCGGAGCCCGGGTCGTTGGCGGTGAGCTGCCAGTCGCGGGCCGGGAAGCCCGCCTGCCCGCTGGTGTCCTCGAACCGCAGCCGCACGATCGACTGCTTGAGCCGCAAGACCTCCGCGCCGAACGACTCGTTGTTGGCGCAGCCCAGGCCGATGCAACCTTTCCCGTCGACGATCAGGTCGTCGGGAACCACCTGGTCCTGAGCGGTCCTGCGGCGCACCCGGTCCTCGGAACGCTCGGGCAGATTGGAGGCCACGACATTGCCAGCCGCGAGAGTGAAATAGCCGGACTGCTTCATGTCGGCGCCGGAGCGCGTCCTGACCCCGATCTCCCAGGTGTAGGTGCCGTCGGGCAAGGGCTTTCCGGCACCGTCGAAGAGCGACAGGGCGGGAGCCTCACCCGCGGCAAAGGAGAACGTGCGCACCACGCCCCGCGGATCGGAGATGGACAGCACCGTGTTTGCGGACTCGACGAGGGGAGCCCACTCCACGAGGGCGGGACCCGCACGGAGAGCCGCGACCGGCGGCGGTCCCGCTGCCACGGCCGAAGAGGCGGCCAGGCCACCGAGCGCCAGGAGGAAGAAAAGCCGTACAGACAACGTGCTCCGCATTGTGTTCACGCCGTGTCTCCTCTCGATTGAGGTCAGATCTACTGGCACTGGATACGGAAAACAGGGGGCGGAAGTTCTCGCAGCTCCGGATTTGCCACGAGCGCTTTGTTCCGGATACCTTGACGGCATGTCCAGACCCTCATCCCCACCGCCCGGGCGCGACTACGCCCAGCTTCTGGAAGCGATGAACGAGCTCCTCGCCGTGCTGTCCAGCGACGGCGACCAGGAGACCGCGCTGCGGGCCTCGTTCGAAGCCGCCGCCCGCGGATTCGGCGCCCGCAAGGCCCTCCTGCTGCTGGTCGAGGACCGCGATCCCCTGCGACTGCGCAGCATCCACGCGCTGGGCAACCTCACGGCGGAGCAGATCAAGGCCTGCGAGAGAGGAGAGTCGGTCCGCGGCGTGAGCCCCTCCGTGATCGATCGGGTGATCGAAAGCGGCCGGACCGAGCTGATCAAGGATCCGAGGCTGCGGGCCGACGCCGCCCTGACCCCGTCGCTGGAGGGGGGCGGGTACAGCGTCCTCTGCGCGCCGATCCGAGATCCGCTGCAAGGGGTGGTGCTCGCCCTGGTCTACCTCCAGAGCAGCGGGATCACCGAGGCCTACGACGAGCGGGATTGCGAATGGCTGGAGAGATACGCGACCGCGGTCGGCCGGATCTTCGGGTTCCACTTCCGGCACCGGCTCCAGGAGCGCGAGCTGCGGGAGCTGCTGGAGAGGGAGGTACCCGACGACGCGCCGGAGATCCTCGGCGACTCGGCACACATCCAGGCGCTCCGGCGCGCCCTCCACGAGACCTACATCCCGTCGCTCTCCGCCGAGAACCCGGAGCCGGTCCTGATCCTCGGGGAGCGGGGCACGGGCAAGGACCTCGTGGCCCGCTACCTCCATGCCTACAGCTCGCGCCACCGCCGGCCGCTCGTGGTGGTCAACTGCGCCGAGATCACCGACGAGCTGGCGGCCTCCCGCTTCTTCGGCCACAAGAGGGGCTCCTTCACCGGCGCCCTGATGGACGAGCCCGGCTTCTTCCGCGCCGCGGAAGGCGGTGTCCTCTTCCTCGACGAAGTCGCCGAGCTGTCGCTGCGGGCCCAGGCCCACCTGCTGCGGGTTTTGGAAAACCACACGATCGTGCCGGTCGGGCAGACGCGGGAGACCCGGATCGACGTGGCCGTGATCCTCGCGACCAACCGCGACCTGGACGAGGCGGTGCGCGAGCGCACGCTGCGGGCCGACTTCTACGATCGTTTCCGCAGCCTGGCGATCCGCCTCCTCCCCCTGCGCGATCGCCCCTGGGACATCCCGCTGCTGCTCGATCACTTCCGGCGGCACCATGAGCGCAAGCAGCGCAAGCGTACGCTCGGCTTCACCCGCAAGGCGCTGCAGGCGCTGGTCGCCTACGCCTGGCCCGGGAACGTGAGGGAGCTGTCCCGCGCCTGCTCCCTCTTCGTGATCCACGCCCGGCCCGGAGCCTGGATCGCCCCCGCGCTCCTCGACGCCTGTCTCCCGGATCTCCGCCGCGCGGATCCCAACCCCAAGGCCGGCCCCATCCTCGGGGAAGGGACCACGATGCGTGACGCCGTCAACGCCTTCCAGCGCGAGCTGATCCAGTCGCGCCTGGAGCTCCACGCCGGCAGCGTGAAGGCCGCCCGGGAGAGCCTCGGGCTTCCCAAGGTGACCTTCCACCGGTACATGAAGAAGCTGGGGATCTCGGCCGGAACGGGTGGGACGGAGGATTGAGACCGAGCCCAGTTCCCGTGGGTCAAACCGAATCGACCAGACCAAGGCGCGCGATCACATCCTCAATGGAGACAGGGTCGCCTTCCGGATTTTGCACCCGCTCCAGTGCAAGATAGTAGTCTTCGAGATCCTCCAGGTGCTCCAGGATCGCCTCCCGGATGTAGAACGTCTTCGTTCGCCCGGTTTTCCGGGCCAGCTCGTCGAGCCGAGCCTCAACGTCTTCGGGAAGTCTTACGGAAAGCGCCATGCGATACCCGTATCGCATGGCGCGGCCGACGGCAAGACTTCCAGCGCCGAGCGTCTGGACCTGCGCCCGGACCTTCTGCCCGCTCCCGCACCTCCTTCGCCCCGTCTCGCGAGACATTCGCCCCAAAGTCGGAATCGTTCGCCCCGGCTCTTGGAGCATTCGCCCCAGTCTCGGAATCATTCGCCCCAAGCTCCGAATGTTCCGCTCGTGCTCCGGAACATTCGCTCTGAGCTCCGAATGTTTCCAACCTCGCTCTGAATCATTATCTCAGTGGGGCGGAACACAGCGACGTCGGGGCGAATCATTCGCCCCAGCGCGGGAAACATTCGTCTCTTGGGGCGAATGACTCCCATCTCAGCATGAATGGCGCAGAATGCCGGACGGGAGGCACGGGAATGTACCGGAGCCGTCGCCGAATGTGTCTGAATGTTCCGGACGCAGGAGCGAATGTTCGGGAGCTTGGCGCCAACCTCCATTCGTGCGCGGGCGAAGGGTCCGCCCCGGTCTTGCGATAGGCCGTAGCCCTCTGGCCGCCGCCGCGCTCCTCAATGCGGAGAGCGCCGGAGCGGGTCAGGTCCTGGAGAGTCCGGTAGAGGGCGCCGCGATCCGGCTCGTAGCCGAGGACAGCGCACACGTCGCGGCGCGTGAACGTCGCGGGCAGTCTCGGGAACGCCTCGCGAACGTCGGCGTCCACCTCGGGAGCGCTCCGGCGCCGGGGCAGGTCCGGAGGAGGAGGTGGCTCCTGCTTCGGAGGAGCTGGTGGGGTCTCGGCGTCCTCCTCGGCCTGGACCATCCAGACCAGGTCCAAGGCCCGCATCTGAGCCCGATAGGCCGCCTCCATCAGCTCGATGCCCGCCCGGAGCTGCTCCTCGATCCGCTGCTTGCGGCGCTCGTATTCGTCGCGAGTCATGACGTGCACGATTGCAGCGCAATGTACGGAGCATTGCAAGGGACTTTTTGTCCGGAAGGCCAAGCGGAAAGATCGCCTGGCACCTCTCGTCCGGCTCTTTGACAACTGAATCCTTCGAAAGGAGGCGGGTCTGTACGGCCGGGCCTGCCTCATCAGAACCGGGGACGGGCCCTGGAGAAGGGCCCGTCCCTCCCGCCTATCCTTGCCTTGCGGACCTACTGTCGCACAATCTCGCTCTTCACCACGTAGGGCGTCGCTGCGAACCGCGAGCAGATCTCTTTATCGTGCGTAGAGGAGAAGAGGAAGCGCTTCCCGTTGGCTGCGTTCCACCGGAACGGGAAATCCCGTGCCCCGCCATAGCCAGACGGCATGAAGCGGCTGTGGCTGCCAACCCCTTGCTGAGATCCGAGGCTGAAGCGGGTGGCAGCGTACCAGTAGAAGCTCGATCCTGCCTGCTGTTGATAGGTGTTGGAGTCGAAGGCGACTGCCTGGGTTCCCACCGGTTGGCAGGTGCCAAAGATCAGACAGCTTCCAGAGGGGCAAAAGAATCTGTTTCCCGGCTGGCAAGTAATGACGGAGTTGGTCGTGTACCCCGGGGCGCAATTGACCCACTGCTCGTAGAGACCGCCCATCACGGAGGATCCCCACAGTTGGTATACCCCGCTTTGCGAATCGAAGAGCAGCGACTTGGCATTGAAGTTAGGGATGAGGGGAAGGAGGTGGGAGGTAGAGGTGATGCGGTTATTGGGGAGTTGGGTGTATTGGAAGGACGGCGTGGTCGACGTGAGGAGATGCAGCCTGGGAGTACCCGCCGCATCGAAGGTCACTCGTATGCCAGTGGAGTTGAATTGGCCGTCCCAGAATTTTAGATACCCCCACCACTCCGCATTGTTTGTCAAAGGCTGGGTGCTCAGCAATACGGGGTTGACGATGAGGCGTCCTAGGCTCGGATCGATGGAGATGATGGGTTGCGACACCCCCTTCCAGGTGATCGTCCGCGACGGTGTCCCGCCGGGAGTCACCGGATCGGGGCAGGTGGAACCAGCCGGGCAGTTCGACTGGCCGGTCACTTCCCACGTCCAGTTCAGACCGTCCGTCGTCCAGCCGTGCCAGATTTCGTGGAAGTTGAAAAAGTCCGACATATCGGCGAGGAGGTGATAGGCGGTGACCCCTTTCCAGGTTGCCTTGAAAATCTGGCCTGGACCGAAGGACGCGAAGATATTTGGATTCGGCGGATAGACGGCGCATGGGCTGATGCGTCCAATCTTGACGAAGGTGCCAGGCGTCCCATCGGCCTGCAGCGGAGCGCGGAAGGCATCGATGACGTCTCCCTGTGGTTTATTCAGGGCGGCTTTGCACTCAGGATTGATTCCCTGTGCGTAGAGGTAGAAATAATTGCCGATGACAATGCCTGTCGGATTGTAGTAGAGCCCCGGGAGCGCTTGTGTCACGGCTCCTGTTTCAATCTCTGTCAAGGCATGAGCCAGGCGCGGTAACGAGAATGTGAGAATCATTGCGGTGATGAGCGCGAGCTGTCGCATCGTTCCTCCTTCTCATGAATCCACTTAGGGACGGTATCTAGTACGAGGTGTCATTCACCCGGTCCCGGTCAAGAGATGCGGCGTCGGACCGAGCCTGGGTTGGAAGAGGTGGCACCCACTCCGGCCGGATGGGCCCGGCATGGGTGCCGAGCCTACTGCCTGAAGGCAGGATCCATCGACTCGGCGATGGCGCGGAGCGCCGCCTGATCCGGAGCTGCCACCGCCGGATCGGCGGCGACCCAATAGCGAGCTCCTCCCTTGCCTCGCCAGTGCCGGGACCGCTCGCTCGAGTGCATGCCATCGAAGCTCTTGCCGTAGCGGTAGATGCCTGCCCGGATCACCTGGCCCGCGGCGTCCTCAAACTTCCAGGTGAAGTCGAGGTCCGGGGTATGTGCCGAGAGTTCGGCGCCGCAGCCCCTGGTCGGGCTCGTGTACTCGGCCTGCTCTGCCGTCCTGGTGAAGCCGGGAGGCGCCTTCGGCGGCGAGAAGCCGAAGCGCCGGACCGCGTTCTCGTCGGAGTTGACCGATTCGAGGAGGCACGTGCGGTTGAACGAAGCATCCAGGGCAGCTGCCACCGAACGCACTACGCTCTTGCCGATCGGCAGGTCGTCGCGCATACCGGAAACCGAGATCTGGAGACCTCCGCTCGTCCATTCCGCGCCTACCTCACTGAGGAGCCCTCGGCCTGTGCCCCGGGCCGGCGCCTGCGAGACGACGATGCTGATCGTGCCTCCTGCCGAGTCGCTGAAGAGCGCCGCGGTGCTCAGGCCGTCGGGAGAGCGCTCCACGGCGAGCTCGCTGAAGCCGGAGGGGATCGCCGCGCTCGGGTCGCGGAGGCCGAGGTTCATTAACGTCGCCCCAGTGCCCTCCGATTTGCTCGCCGCTGACGCAGCGAACCCCGCACCCGAGCAGGACGGGGAATTGTTCGGGTTTTGGACGGCCGGGTAGGGTAGGAACTGGAGGTACTGGGTCACGACCGGTTTCGGGCTGGAGTCAGCTCGATAGATGGTGTTACTGATGTTGTTGGTAGGGGTCTCTGTCCGTGTAGATGAACGCCCTTCTGACATCCCAGTCGTTGAGTCTTGTGGACTGCGGATTGAGGTATCCCGAGTACGTCTTGGTCACCTCGCACGTCCTCTGGCGCTGACCGCTCTCTGTCACCGCGTTCGACCTCCACCCGTATTCCGTCACCCAGACTGGCTTGTGGCGCATCGAGGGCGCGTGATTCCAGAAATAGGCAAGGTTCTCGTAGTTGAGCCGGGTTCCCATCGTCGTTGCACTTTCCGTGTCTCCCGCGTTGTTGTGAACCGAGATGACGTCAATGAAGCTGGAGCCCTGGCCATCGGGATAGAATGTCGCCTCGGCCTGCTGCAGGATCCGCCGCTTGCGGTTGTCAGCACCGGCGGCGTTATTTCTGCTCATGAAGGCCGGTGCGGCAACCAGAGTTCCCGGCGCCTGCGCCCGGATCTCCACCGCCGCCGCGTGGACGAAATCAATGAAGAGCGGCGGCTCTTCGATGTTGCGGCCCCATCCGATGCCAGCTTTGTTGGTTTCCTTTTGGTCTGGTTCGTTCCAGATCTCGTATGCCGCAATTCTGCCGCGGAATTCCTGCGCCAGTCGCCGAACGAAGGCCGACCACTCGGTGGTGCTGTAGGGAGGGATGTTGCCATTGGTGGTGAGCCATGCCGGGACAACGTGGAGGATGGCCAGCACCTCTTGGCCATTGGCAATGGCAAAATTCACACGATCATTCGTCGGCCCGATGTTCCACGCGCCAGGCGTCGGCTGAATCTCCGCCCATATGATGTCCATCCGGGACCACCCCAGGTTGGCATTTCTCGCAAGGTTGAACTCGTAGTTCGCAACGACGCCGATGCTCACCGGCCGCGTTGGCGGATGGCTGGCAGCCAGGGGAGTAGCCGCTACTGTCAAGAGGATGAGTGCTTTCAGGCTGAACAGAATGGTGTTTTTCTGTCGATACATCTAGACCTTCCTTTCCTTCCTGCCAGCCGTCGAATCAGCCAGCATGATCTCGGAGAAGTGCAGGGCCAGGACCAATTGAGAAGAAGGCCCTAACTAATTGAAAGGAAAGGAGGTGCGAGTTCAGAGCTGCTTATGGGTTCCATCCATGGAACCTGCTTGGCAGGGGACGGTTCCGAATCTGGAACGCAGGCGAGAGTCTGTCGGGTACCCCGGCAGACAAGGACTCTGGGAAAGAGGGCTTCCGATGTAGAGGCGCTTCTTCAGGTCTTTCGAGGCGGGACCTTGGAAGCCGCAATGTAAAGCGGCTTGGAGTCTGCAAGGTAATGGGTACCGGAGAAGAGCGTCGCGAAGGGGAGAGAATGCAGTGGTCCATCCGGCGAGATGAGCCAGCGGTCAGCCTTGCCGAGCACCGGCTCGGCTGGACGAATCAAGAGATCATAGAGGTTACAACCGCGCTCTTTCAACGCCAAAAGGTCAGTGTCCGGCCGGCGCCACACGTTGCGGAAGGCCTCGACCTCCCTCTTAAGCTCTTCTCTTCCGATCGATAGGGGATAGAGGAAGAGTCCCACGCCCGGGACCCCCTCCGCTTCAATGACGAAGAGGAAGCTCTGCGACTCACCAATGTAATAGGTGAGGAACACGGTACCGGGAGTGAGAGCAACGCGGGTTTCCGTCAGCTCAAGGAAGGGCCTTTCGAGGGTTCCGATCAGCGCCTCTAGGTCCCATAGGCGGCCTTGGAGTATTCCCAAGTCCTGTTCAGGTACCCAGCCAGGGCGTTCCGCCAATTCCGGATTTTCGGCAACCAGCCAATGGGCATAGATCTGTGCACGCACCTGAACGTAGTCGGAAGCAAGCCGGCGGTGTTCGGCAAAGAGCTCCCGCGGATAAACGAAGCGCTGTCCGTGCATCAGTTCAAAGGCCGCCAGTACCACATGAATATTCCTGAAGTGGTTGTCAGAAGACCCACTCTCGCGAACGCTAATAAAGTAGGAACGGCGAGGGCGTGGGATCTCGATGGACGCCCAGCACGCCCGTTCGGCCTCAAGCATTCCCTCCTGAAACCGGCGGACGACCTCACCGGCAGTGCTGGGGCGCAGGGCCGGGTCCTTTTGAAGGGTCTCCCGCAGGGGACGCCAGAGCTCGGGAGGCAGGGGGAGAGGAGGAGGGTCCGCTTGCAAATGGCAAGCAAGGACCTCTTCCAACGTCCCCCGGAACGGCGGGTTTCCACCGAGGATCTCATACGCGAGCACGCCGAACGAGTAGATGTCCGTAGCGCGACTGGATTCGCCATGCAGGATCAGCTCCGGGGCCGCATAGAGCGGCGTACCCAGCAGCGAGCCCGTTGGGGTAAGCTCAGCCGGGCTCGCTTTCCCGCCCGGTAATGTGCCAGAACTGGACTTACCTTGTCCTGCGAGCAGCTCCGCAAGGCCGAAGTCGAGGACCTTCACGCCCGGCGATTCCGGATTTTTCGAGCAGGCAAAGACATTGCCAGGCTTGAGATCGCGATGGAGGACGCCAGCCTCGTGCGCAGCATCAACCGCTGCGGCAATCTGTCCGAGAAGGACAAATGCGTGCGTGAGCGGCAGTGGACCCTTATCTCGGCAGACCTCCGAGAGAGGCGTGCCTTCCAGGAGCTCCGTGACGATGTAGGGAAGGCCGCCCTCCGCCCTGTCGATTCCACAATCGGTGACCTCGACGATGTGGGAGTGCCGGAGACGCCCGAGCGCCACCGCCTCCCTCCGGAAACGCTCGAGAGCGGAGGAGGACTGAGGCCCGCCTGTCTTCAGAAGCTTGATCGCAAAGGACTTCTCCAGGCCGACATGGACTGCGCGGTAGACGACTCCAACGGCACCTTCGCCGAGGCGCTCCACCAGCCGGTATTTCCCGTCGATGAGGCGTCCCGTCTTGATCAAGAGGGATGGCGTGCGCTCCGCGACAGTCGGTGGGGTGCCTGGCGATCGAGATCGCGGAGCGCTGATGACCCGCTCCTCCTTAGGACGAGGTCAATTCTCCCTCCCACCCGGCGCGTTGCAACGTTCGCGCGCTCTTCCTTCTGTGCTCATTATAGCAGTTCATATCGCCGGTGAAGACTTGTCAGTGGATCCGGATCTCGTACGCTGCAACCGTCGAGGCGGTCGAATCGCGCGAGAGCAGGACTCGGACGTAGTAGCGGTAGTTGTTGAAGTCGATCATCGACGGGGAGAAGAAGGAGGTCGTGGTCGAGATTGCACCCGTTGCCGGCGCGAGCACGATGCAAACGGAGCCGCCGCCGGAAGCGGAATTCTTCGGTACCCTGTAGAGGACGGCCTGGGCGAAGGTGGCGGCGCTGCCGCCGGGGTTCCTGGCCGTGAACTCCATGGTCGTCCAGGCTGGATTCGCGGATGTGTCCATGGGACTGGTCACATTGTAAATGGCTCCGACGGTGCCGGTCGCCGCCGCCTGGAAAGCCAGAGAGGTCTGGAACGCGTAATAGTTTCCGATCGAGGCGCTCTCGATGGACCCGGCCGAAGCGGGGGTCGCCCATACCTGAGCACTGAGGCTCGAAGAACCCATCAACATGGCTGCGAATCCAAGAGCTCCAATCAGCTTGCGGAACATCAGTGATCCTTTCTATCGTGGGCCCGGCTGGATCGCCTGGCAGCAGACCCAGAGGGCAAGGGCTGTTCCAACTCGCCAGAAGCTGCCTCCGTCTCAAGGAATCAATAGTTTGAGGGGATCGCCCCAGCGCTTCGGTTCCATCTTCGGACCGGTTTCAAGAGGGGCCGTTCCGAATTCGGAACGCCTATCGCCAGTCGCCGGTAAGTTGGAAGGCGGCCCAGTAGTAGGAGTGGGCGAACGCCTTGCCGCGGAGGAGATCCTTCTGGGCCGATCGCAGCGCCTCGTCCTTGCTTTTCCCCTGGCGCAGATGACCGTAGAAGCGCATCTCGTATGCGAGCACGCCGAACGAGTAGATACCCGAAGAACGGCTGGCTTGGCCGAACAGGGGGCCGGGCCGGATCAGCCCCGGAAGATTGGAGAAAAACTTAGGAGTACCCGCAGAGCCACTTGTGGATGCAATCGCAGGAACCAATTTGCCCGTTCGTCCAGTAGCATTCGATACTCGATCCGGGTTCGCCACAAATCTTGTGCAAGTAATCCTCGCAGCGGACCTTCGGGCACCGGTAGCTGCAGTGGGAGGTCGTGGCGCCGTTGCAGGTGACGAAGCCTCCAGAGTTGCCGGAGGAGCCGCAGGTCTGGTCCTCCGCGCTACAGGTACCCGAGCACGTGACCGAGGCGGAGCTGTCATCGGCGCACCAAGCCGTGCAACGCGAGTACGAGGGGAGTTCGGGTTTCTGCCGGCGCCTGAATTTCGGGCGTCGGTGAGGCTCTTGCGGCCACCGGACAAAGAAACCGTCCGACCAGACGATATCTTCATCGAAACTCTCGGGATCGAAGTATCCGACCACATAGGAGCTCCCAACGAATACTCCATCCCGCCCCGCGCTGCGGATGAACATGATCTCCCCGGCCAGGGAGTTCGCGTTGAGGCAGAACTCGTACGAATAGCCCCATCCATCCATCTCCGGAATCTTTTTGATGTACCTGGGGACCAGAATCTTTTCGAGATCTATATAGGAGATCTTCCGGTAATCAGCAAGATCTATAGTGGCGGGCTCCGGAACCTGCGACTGCCCCGCGGCCGCTGCTCCGACTTGGTCGGTGAGCCAACTGAACATGGCGGTGCCGATATTGCTCATGTTCGCCACAGTCTGCTCTTGTGCCTCCGAGTCGGTCCTCGGGGTCTCCGCAGGCATTACCCTTTTCGCCAGAGGAGACATCCCGGTCGCCAGCACGAGTCCGCTGAAGGCGATGGGGAGAATAGTGGACAGCGCGATTTTCACTCGGCTCCTGGTCAGTCCCGTTCCTTGTTGCTCTGCAGAAGGTTCAGGCATTCCCTCCAGAAATCGGCAGACGACCTCTCCCGCGGTGCCGGGGCGGAGGGCCGGGTCCTTTTGAAGGGTTTCCCGCAGGGGACGCCAGACCTCGGGAGGCAGGGGGAGAGGAGGAGGCTCCGCTTCCAAATGGCTAGCAAGGACCTCTTCCAACGTCCCTTGGAACGGCGGCTTTCCACCGAGGATCTCGTACGCGAGCACGCCGAACGAGTAGATGTCCGAAGAACGGCTGGCTTGGCCAAGCCGGACCAACTCCGGAGCCAAATACAGCGGAGTACCCAACAGCGAGCCCGTTGTGGTAAGCCCGGGCGAGCTCTCTTCCCCGCCCGGTGATGTGCCAGAAGTGGACTTTTCCGGTCCCGCGAGCAGCTCCGCGAGGCCAAAGTCGAGGACCTTTACACTCGGCGATTCCGGTCTCTCCGAGCAGACAAAGACATTGCTAGGCTTCAGATCGCGATGGAGGACGCCAGCAACGTGCGCGGAGTCAACCGCGGAGGCGATCTGTTCGAGAAGAGAAAGTGCCTGCGTGAGCGGCAGCGGACCCTGATCCCGGCAGACGTCCGAGAGGGGCATCCCTTCGAGGAGCTCCGTGACGATGTAGGGACGGCAGCCGTCCGACCCGTCGATCCCGAAATCGGTGACCTCGACGATATGAGGGTGCCGGAGGCGTCCGAGCGCCATGGCCTCCCTGCGGAAGCGCTCGAGAGTGGCGGAGGCCGGAGGTCCGGCGGTCTTCAGAAGCTTGATTGCGAAGGACTTCTCTAAGCCGACATGGACCGCGCGGTACACGATACCGACGGCACCTTCTCCGAGGCGTTCCTCCAAGCGGTACTTCTGGTCGACCAGAGACCCGGAGGTCATCAGTGAAGTGCCTCCTATGGACGGCTTGACTCGCTCCCGCGTTGCTGCATTGTACAGTGACTATATTAGACATCCGTTTCGGCGAGTCGGCTGACCACCCCCCGCGCCATCCTGCGAGTCCTCAGCCAGGCTCTTGCGGGCCATCTTCTGGCATTGAGGGCAACCGTGGAGCAGGTGGCGCACCAAGACTCTGTTCTCGGCCCGACTGGCCTCGCCGCGGACGAAGCGTTCGATCTGTAGCGGGTCGGGATGTCTTTCTCCAGTGTTTTTCACTGTGGCTCTCCGGCATCGGGCGATCACGGAGAGTGCAGCGGCTGGACCAAGTCGGACCAGAACCGTAAGTGTTTCAGATGCAAAGGTTGTGTTCGCGCAGCACGACCGTGGGGTGCATCTCTGGAACCGGGCGCGACCAGCGTGGTTCCAGATTTGGAACGGCCGTCTGCTGCGCCTCGTTCTTGCTCCCTCCCTTCTCGGAGGTAGCTGCGGAAGCGCTTCCTCATGTCCATGCGAGAGCCTGGGGCTCTCCCAGGTGATTTTCCACCGCCTACATGAAAAGAAGCTGCGGATCTCGGTGGGAGGCGGAGCCTCTGACGGCTGATCGCTGGCGCTGCGAGTGACGCCGGACGTCCAATGGGTAGCTCGAAGCGTCGGGAAAGCCTCTTTCCCGACGCCCGGAACGATTTCAGGAGCCGGGAAAGTCATTTTCCCGAGACCAGGAATCATTTCAAGAGCCGGGAAGGTCTCTTTCCCGAGACCCGAAGTCGCTTCAGGCTTCGGGAAAGTCACTTTCCCGAGCCCCGAGATCATTTCAAGCGTCGGGAAGGTCGCTTTCCCGAGGCTCGACGTCATCTCAGGCGTCGGGAAAGCCACTTTCCCGAGACTCGGAATTACTTCAGGAGCCGGGAAAGCTTCTTTCCCGAGGCCTGGAATGACTTCGGTCGTCGGGAAAGTCGCTTTCCCGAGGGCCGGAATGAGTTCGGCAGGCGGGAAAACATCTTTCCCGCGAAGAGCGCTTTCAGCTAGGACACCGGCGGCCGACCTAACGAAGGCCGGCCGCCGGCAGGGGCTTACTGCTTCCGCACGCGGAGGGCGATGTCGTAGACGTAGGTCGGGGAGCTCGGCACGTTGACGGTGACTCCGGCTCCGACGCTTCCCAGGTTGTGGCTCGCGAGAACCGCGCCGCTGACCGGGTTCATCCACTCGGCGATGTAGGTGCCGAGGACGTCGGGTTTGAACTGGGTGCCCGTCTCCTGGTAGCTGACGGGGCATCCGGCGGGCGGCGGCTCGTAGCGGCTGAAGGCGTTCGAGGGCGAGGCCGTGTCGACGCTGTGATGGAAATAGGCCACGTAGGCGTTGGCCGAGTGCATGGCCGCCCAGTACTTGCTGCCTCGCCAGATGGTGCTGTCGGGCCGCGTGCAGGTCGTGGCCTCCAGGTTCTTGTAGGGGCCTTGCCCGGTGAGCCAGCAGCCGGCGCCGCAGGCGTCCCGGCTCATGGCACCGATCCCACCGGTGAGCCCCAGGAGGAAGGACTTGAGCACGCCGAGCTGGTTGAAGACTTTGTTCGTATCGGCGTGAACCACGCCGGAGGCGTTGCGGAACTGCAGGTTGTAGTTGTCGTAGAGCCCGCCTTCGTTGAGGGCGAACTCCCAGGCTTCCGAGCGGGCGGAGGAGGGGATGCTGGGCGTGGGCGTCGAGCGCGTCTCGTTGAAGCCGAAGGCTCGCGTGGTGAAGCCGGACGTGCCGTGCTTCGCCCGGATGAGCTCGATGGCCCCGTAGTCGCCCTTGGCCGGCTCGACCGTCACGTAGTGCGCCGCCACGACATCGGCGCCGGCCAGCGATGGATTGGTGCCGGGCGCCAGAAGCTGGTTGATGGCGGTCTGGGTGTGGAAGTTGACCTCGATCAGGTGCTGGAGACGGCCGGGCAGCGCCTCCTCCTGCTGCACGATCTGGGCGATGCGGTCCATCCATCGCGCGGCTTCGGCTCCCGCCGGAGCGGCGGACGAGCTCCAGGGCAGGTCGGCCTCGTTGGCGAGCTCCCAGATGAGGTTCGGATAAGCGTTGAGCTGCTGGACCGCGTGCTGGACCAGGTCGAGCTGCTCCTGACGGATCGGCGTGTTGGTCATGTCGTCGTTCTTGGTCGGATCGTTGACGAACCGCGCGAAGAACCGTTCCGCGGAGAAGCCGATGCCCTGGCTGTTCCGGGAGCTGTGCCAGGGACCGGTGGTCCAGTTGCCGCTCCAGGGATCGAACAGGGTGAGCTCGACGATCACGTCCTTGGTGCCGGCGTAACCGATGACGCACTTGAGCCGCTCCCAATAGACCGGGTCAGGGGAGTTGAGATCCCACAGACCGGTAACGCTGTTGAAGACGAATGGCTGTTCGTTGGGGTACGGCCCTCCGATTCCCCTCTCCCGCCCCGGGCTGTGGTTGAGGCCGACCCAGAGGCGCAGCACGTTGAGTCCGCTTTGCTGCAGGCGATTGATGAACGCCTTGTAGTTGGCCCAGGTGCAGTATGCCTGGTCCGGCGTCACCGTGCCGCCGAACGCCGTTCCCGGCTGGGCGACGTGGCAGAGGTACTCGGACGAGAGGCCGATCAGAGGGATGGTCTGGTTGTTGTAACGTAAGTATTGGTTGTTGGACCCGAAGAGGGTGACCGGCGCCAGGGCCTGCGGGGCGCTCTCGGAGGTGGGGCACTGTTGCGCCTCCGCGGCGAGAGCGGCCAGCAGCCATGCCGCCAGGATCAAGCCCAGGATGGGGAAGTTACGGATTGAACGAAGTCGCCACATCGATTCTGCTCCTTCCAGAGTGAGCCACACTTCAGCGATCGGCTCACCCCGGGGTTGTGCAGAGCACAGACCAGTGGGAGGAAGATTCGTAAACGGTTGTAAATAAAAGATTATGTTCTGTGGTCTCTCGGACGGGGTTTCATGCCTGGAACCACGTGCGTCCCGCACGGTTTCGAATGTGGAACGCCCGCGGCCGTGGCGATCTACTTACCGTCGCTGGTGAGTTGGCTACCGTTGCCGAGTGATCGGAAGGGCAGGTCTGCTCCGTGAGCGGAGGGAGTACAGACCTGCCGAAATTCAGCCGTCGCTCCTCATGAGGCCGTTCGTCGTACAAGTCAGATGCCTGCGGCGAACGCTCGTATCACGCGTACCCAGAGCATCTGCTCATGGGAGCCGTTGGAAGAAAACGTCTACGGCATTGGTATTCGGTCTGTCCTCCAGTAGCACTTTGCTCCGATAACGTAGCTCATTTCCGTACCGGTCTTTGCGGCGTGATTCGCGGAAGGCAAGATCGATTGCGACCACCTTGTGCGAATCCAGGGAAGCCAACTCGTTTGCCTCGGACAGGCCGTTGTGATTGCGGTCCACCCAGACCAGCAGGGCACCCCATAGTCCATCTTGGTCTGAAATCACGCCGTCTCCATTGCCGCCGCTGTCAACTCGGTCCAGCAAAGCGAGGGCGAGGGAACGCTGCCAAGGGAGCGGCTCTTACCGCCAGTCGCCAGTAAGCTGGAAGGCGGCCCAGTAATAGGGATGGGAGAAGCTCTGGCTGCGGATCATGTCGGCTTGAGCCTTGCGCAGTGCTTCATCCTTGCTCTGACCTTCTCTCAGATGGCCATAGAAGCGCTTCATAAGGTCCGCGGTGGAGACATCAGAGACGCTCCACAGGGAGGCGAGGACCGAGCGGGCTCCGGCGTACTGGAAGGCGCGTACCAGGCCGACCAGTCCCTCTCCTCCTCTGTGAACCCCCTGGCACCTCTCTGGCGCCAGCGTCAGGAGCGCGAGCGTCATGACGGCAATGTGAAGGACGCCGGGAGAGCCTAGGGCTTACCAAAGACGACCTTCCATCGGTATATGAAATGTGTGGGGCGGGCCGGAGCGACCGGCCCGCCGGCGGGTTCGCTACTGGAAGTACCCAAATACATCGATGATGACGTGGGTGCTGTTTGCAGTCGTAACGGTAAGATCTTTCGGCAGTGTGGAGAGCGCCACGATTCCGCCGTTGCCCAGAGCGCCCTGGCCCGGATCGAAGGTGAGGTACGAGGCTAACGGCAAGGCACTGCCCGACGGATAGGCGACCAGGTATCCTCCTCCGGCCGCGCCGACCGTCGTGATATTGACTGCCGCCGCCTTGGCGGTCAGCGGCACGCCGCAGTTGCCCCGGATCTGGAAATTGCGGGTCTCTGGAGCTCCAAGCGCGGTGGGCCCACCCTGATCAGCAAAGCGGGTGTCCACGGCGCGGCAGGCGGTGATCGGCCGGTACTTCAGGGGAGCATCCGACTTGAAATACCCATAAACGTCGAGCGTGGCGTGCGTCGACGCCCCCCCGATCGGTGATAAGTAGGTCACCGCGACGTCCGGCGTCGCCGACGCCAGGCGGATCCGCGCGCCGTTGGTGAGCACCACCCCGGCGTTGAAGTTGATCGTCGGCACCGGGGGAAGAGCTCCCGCCTGGTGGTGCGTGGCGTGCCCGCCCGCCGTGGGCCCGATGATAGTGAGATTGAGCGGCGTGGCCGCAGCCCCCGCCGGCACCCCACACACTCCCTGGACTGTGAAGTTGCGCGAGACGTTTACCGCGATCGGCGTGCCGGTCCGGGTGTCGGCGATCCGGCACGGAGTCAGAGTCTGGAAGCCGAACGGGCCCTGGGCTCCCGGTGCCGGTAGGGCATCCTCACTTAAGTAGCCGTAGACGTCCAGGATCACATGGACCTGCCCGGGCGAGGCGGCGACGAAGGGATGGACATTGACCGAGCCTGCCAAGTTTGTGGCCAGACGTAGTGTTGCGTTGTTGGCTCGGGGAGAATTGGCCGGATCGAAGTTGATTGTCGCGTGTGCGAAGGGGCCGGAGGTCTGGTTGCCGGGGAAGAAGACGAGGTGGCCCGGACCGGTGGGGGAGACAACCGTGACATTGAAGGATACCGCCTTGGCCGACGCCGGGATGCCGCACAGGCCAGTGACCTGGAAGAGCCGTTGCACACCGGCGGTCAGCGGGGTCGTCGTGCGAGTGTCGGCGATGCGGCAGGGAGGCACGGTGAAGAAGCTTTCGGCAGCCACAGGTGTCTCATCCGTCACCGAAATCTTCTTGCTAGTGGACGACTGCTGGCCGTCGATGTCAGTTACCGTGAGTGTGACAGTGTAGGGGCCGGTCGCGGCGTAGTTGTGGCTGGGCGTCACCCCCGAGCCGAAAGTCGAATCGCCGAAGTCCCAGGAGTAGGAGACGATTCCGGTGTCGTCCGTCGAGCTGCTTGCGTCGAAGGAGCACGACAGGAGCGAGCAGGTGAAGGTGAAACGTGCGGTCGGCGGGGTCAGGCGGGTATAGAGCAAGCGGTTGGGTGAGCCGGGACCGATGCCGGTCAGGACGCCAACGGTGGCGCGGTTGGTGAGCGTGCTGGCCACCTGGGCTGGTGCCAGGCTCGGGTTGCCGTCGAGCAGGATCGCTGCCGCGCCCGCGACGTGCGGCGTGGCCATCGAAGTGCCGCTGATCGTGTTGGTCGCGGTGTCGCTGAGATGCCAGGCCGAGGTGATCGAATCACCGGGGGCGAAGACCTCGACGCAGGGGCCGATGTTGCTGAAAGTTGGGCGGGTGTCGGCCTGCGTTGAAGCCGCGACTGTGTAGGCGTTGGCCGCCCGCGCCGGTGAGACGAGACAAGCGTCGAGGCCGAAGTCGTTCCCAGCCGCGACGGCGTAGAAGACCCCGGAGTTGACCGAATTGTTGACTGCGGTATCGAGCGACACCGAAATACCGCCGCTCAGGCTCGCATTGGCGACCGCCGGCAGGATGCGGTTGGCCGTCACCCAGTCGATGCCGGCGATGACGACCGAGGTCGGGCTGCTGCCCGAGCAGCCGAACACACGCACGCTGTAAAGGCGTACGTTCCTGGTCACGCCGAAGGTCGAGCCTCCGATCGTGCCCGCCACGTGCGTGCCGTGGCCCCAGCAGTCGTTGCCGTTCTGCCCGTCGCCGATGAAGTCGGCGCCAGGGAAGGCACGGCCGCCGAATTCGGTGTGGGTGAATCGAATACCGGTGTCTATGACGTAGACGTTGACCCCGGTGCCGTCGAAATCCCAGGTGTAGCTCGAATTGAGCGGCAGGTTGCGCTGATCGACGCGGTCGAGCCCCCAAGAGGGTGGGTTCGTCTGTGTCCCCCCGATCGAGATCTCCGCATCCTCCTCGACCAGCAGCACCTTCGGGTGGCGCGCCATCGCCTTCGCCTGATGCTCGTTCATCTCGAAGGCCGCGCCGCGCAGGGCATGCTCGTAACGGTGGAGCATGCGCGCGGCATGGCCGAGGGCGAGCTCGGTCACCGTGGCGCGCACGTCGTAGCCGGGGGAGAACTGGACGATGTACCTCCCCGGGATTGGTTTGCCGCGGGCGCGCAGGAGGGTTCCATCGCCGGCGAAGGCGTTGGAGGCGAGGAGCGAGAGGATCAAAACCAGCCCGAGTTTTCTCATTCGTGTTCTCCTTATTTGTAGGCATCTCGGGGAGAGCGCAAAGGCCAAGCCAAGCCCGAAAAGAATCGCAAGTGACTGGTGGTTAAGCGTTTACGCTTGGGGACGCCCTGCGACGTTCTATCTTTGAAACGGCACGCGGCAGGGACGGTTCCAAATTTGGAACGCCTGAGTGGGGAACTCGCCCTATCGCCAGTCGCCAGTGAGCTGGAAGGCCGCCCAGTAATACGGGTGGGAGAAGTCCTGGCTACGGATCAGGTCGACCTGGGCAGCGCGCAGTGCCTCATCCTTGCTCCGCCCGTCCTGAAGGTAACCATAGAAGCGCTTCATAAGGTCCGCGGTGGAGACATCAGAGACGCTCCACAGGGAAGCGAGGACGGAACGGGCACCGGCAAACTGGAAGGCGCGCACCAGGCCTACCAGGCCCTCCCCTCCCATCTCCTTGCCGAGCCCTGAATCGCAGGCCGAGAGGGCGACCAGATCCGCGTCGAGACGCAGCTCTTCGAGGACTTCCCAGGCCTGAAGCAAGCCGTTGTCGCGGCCATCTTCAAGGTGTTCAGGGATCGAAAAAGCCAACGCAGAGTTGAGAGGGAATCGCTCATCGAGCAGGCCATGGCAGGCAAAGTGAAGGTGCCGGGCCTGCGGTGCCAGGGTCTTGATCGCCTCCTCGGTAGCATCGCGGCCGAGCAGCACCCGTGCATTGGGATAGAAGCCGGAGATCGCCCCCACCTCGCTGCGCGTCGCTGGCAAGGGTTCCAGGCTGAAGCCGCGGCGAAGGGCAGCCTGAGCTTGCGGGTCGGTATCTGTCTTCGGGTAGAGTGGATCTCCGATCGCGAGCAAATCCGTGGCCATTGCCGATGGCTTTTTCGATCGAGTGGCCTTGATCTCCCTGTAGACCGCCGCGGAGGCCGCAATGTGAATCGGTTTCGATTCCGCCAAGTAGCGGTCACCGAAGACGAGCGCCGCAAAGGGAAGAGAGTGCAGCGAGCCATCCGGCGAGATGAGCCAGCGGTCGGCCTTGGCGAGGACGCGATCGGCCGGGTGGACAAGGAGGTCGTAGAGATGCCGTCCTCGCTGTTCCAACGAGGAGAGGAGGGTTTCCGGCTGACCCAGCAGGCTGCGGAAGGCTTCGACCTCCTTCTTCAGGTCCTCCTCTCCGATCGCGAGAGGGTAGAAGGAAAATCCCGGGCCGGATGCTCCCTCCGCTTGGAGGATGAAGAGGAAGCTCCGCGCCTTCCCGACGGCATAGGTGAGGAGCACGGTCCCCGGATCGAGAGCCGAGCGAGCTGCGGTCAAGTCGAGGGGAGTAGGACTCTCCAGAGCTTGGATGCGTGGCGAGGAGCGCCGGACTCGCTCCTGGGCTTCTGCCTGTTCAAGCCGCAGGTCTCGCAGGCGACCCTGGAGCTCCTCCATTTTTTCCAGGCCATGCTCAGGTGTCCAGTCGGCGAGGGCCGCCTGCACCCGATCATATTCGACTATCAGCCGGCGGCGCTCGACATAGAGTTCCTCCGGAAGCTCGCCGACGAAGCGAAGATCCCTCTTTGCCAGCAGGTCCTGAAAACCCCGGGCGCGGCCTCTCTCGACGAGCCTCCAGGCATCCTCGGGATGGGCGAGCGAGATCTGGTGTTCGGCCGCTTCAAAGTAGAGATCCCCCAAGCTAGAGCTGTAGAGCCATTGAGACTCCCGTGCACCTCCAAGACTTGTTCGTTGGGTTTCCAGGGCTTCGACTGCCAACAGGTAGTTAGCTGTGGCCTCGTCGGCCCGGCCTTTCTTCGCCTGCAGCCGGGCCAGGGCCTGGTAGCCTTCCGGCAGCGGACGACGATCCTTCTCGTAGATGCGGATCGCAGTCCGGATTTGAGGTTCGGCTTCCCCGGTGTTCCCCTGTTCGAAAAGAAGGAGACCGAGGCTCAAGTGAATGACGCCGGCATCAGCGGCTTCCGGATTGATCGTTTGCCAGATCGCAAGGGCTTTCCGCAGGAGCCTTTCGGCTTCCGCGCTCCGTCCCATGAGCCTTTGCGCCTCGGCCAGACCGCGCAGGCACCAGGCACTCTTTGGCCCTGCCGGGTTGAGCTTTTCGCTGATTTCCAGGGCGCCCTGCCACAATGACTCCGCCTCGAGCCCCCGGCCTCGTTGCAGTGCTACCTCGCCGAGGCCGACCAGGCTGTCGCGCGTTTGGCTGCCGCTGGGGTCGAGCTTTTTGAAGAGGGCGAGCTCTCTCCGGAAGAGATCCTCCGCGGCTTCGTGATCCCCGCGCTCATAGGCGAGCTCGCCGAGGTTGTGCAGCGTTTTTGCCAAGGGGATGCCTTCGGGCTGGGTTCGTTCGAGGATCTGCCTGGCGCGGAGGAAGGCGGCTTCGGCGCCTGCGAAGTCGCCGCGGGCGTAGACCAGAATGCCGTAATTCAGGAGGGCAGGGATGATCGCATCGCTCGCGGGGGTGAGCTTTTCGCGGATCGCGAGCGCGTGGGCTGCATGAGGCTCAGCCTGCGCGAGATCTCCGCGCCTTCCCAGGATGACCGCAAGGTTGGTCGCGGCGGCGGCGTCACCGCCGCTGCCGGGTGCGGCGCGAAGAATCAGGTCATGAGCCCGCCGGTACAGACGTTCGGCGTCGTCCAGGTTGTCCTGTTTTTCGATCACATTTCCGAGCCGAAGGAGCACTGTCGCCACACCCAGGCTTCCTGGAAGATCGTTCTCTTCGAGCGACAAGGCTCGTCCGAGCAGCTGCCTGGCTCGCGGCAGGTCGCTGCGCAGCAGGAGCGCCTCCGACCAGGCCATGAGAAGATGCGCCTCCACGCCGGCTGTCCTCAGCGCCCGAGCCTGCGCCAGGGCACCTTCATATCCCGCGTCCGACTCGGGCCACTGCCGGGCCTTGGCACGGAGCTGGGCAGCCCGGACCCGGAGCCATAGCGCCGAGTCGGCGCAGTGGCTTTCTTCAGCCTGCTTCGCAGCTCGCTCGAGCTCTTCCGCGGCGGACGCGGGCTCGCCAGCCTTCTCCAGACTCGCCCGGTAGGCCTGGGCAAGCACGCCGTCGAAGAGCGGTGCCACGGTGAGGCCCTGGAACGTCGGCAACAGTTTCCAGCGGAGGTTCTCCGCCCCGCGGGTTCCCTCTACGACAACCCCGCCGCGCTGGACCTCCGCCATCTGGAGATCGAGCCAGTCGAAAGGAGTGCGAAGATCCTTTCGCGTGAGGCAATCCCTCTCTCCATTAGAGGACACGCACCAGGAAAGAAGCCGGTCGCCTGGGGCCAATCCGGCGAGGAAGGCTGCGGATTCCGGAGTGACGGTCTCGACGACGAGGCTAGGCGCGGAAAATGGGCAGCCGGCATCCTCGGCAGCTTGCCGGGATTCCTCCACGAGGCCAAGGGCCTGGTCCACAGCCGCCAACAGCAGACGGTCTTCCGCTGCCTGCGAGCTTTGTACCCAGCGCCGCAGCTCTTCGCGGGCTTGGGACCGGCTGGCATCCAGGGTCGCCAGGGTCGCCTCTCCCCGGGCAACCGCGCCGGGACGGTCGCGGGTCTCGACCGTCCAATGGTAGGTCTCTCCAGGTTTGAGGATGCCGGGCGGTACGCTGACCTCGGTGGTCTGGGTGTCGATGTGAAAGAGGTTTTCGCCAGTCCGATCGATGACCTGAACGCTATATCCGGGAGCTGCGGGCACGGGATCGAAGCGCAGCCGGGTTGCCGAGGCCAGGCTGGCGACCCCGCGATCCGGATAGAGCCCTTTGATGGTTTCCGTGCGAATGCGCACGGCCCCGGCGCGCTGGCCGGGACGGTCCTCCGCCGCGATCGGCGAAAGGCGGGGGAGGGGAGGTGCCGGAGGGAGAGGGCGCACCGGCCCGGTGCGGGAGACGAGATCCTTTTGACCGATCGTCACCCGGGATCGCCCGCCGAGCTCGTAACGGAGCCCGCTCGCGAAGGCGAGCGCCAGGCGAGAGTCCGGGCTCACTTCCACGATCGTTCCCGCGGGAAAACGGTCGAACAGGCGCAAGGTCCGGTGATCAGGAGCCTTGAGCGAGGCCTCGCCCGTGAGCGAATAGACGATGGCGACTGGCTCGTTTGTCCCGGCTCCTTCAAGCAAGGAGCACAAAGGGAACAAAATAAGTCCGAGACTCAGAATGCGTGGGGTGCTCATGATGTCGGGGTCTCCGGAGGAGCGGAAAGAAACTGGCGCAAAGCGAGCGTGGCGAGGAGACCGAGCAGGATGAGCAGCAGGGGAGCGGTGGCCGGAAGCATCAGGCCGGTCCACCAGAAAACCGGAAACGAGACAGCCAGGTAGATACCGGCTGCCAGAGCGAGCCAGAGCACGACCAGACCGGCCCGGCGGGCGCACAGGGCTCCGGTCATGATCAGAACCGCCCCTAGCGCGACGGCAACAAGGACGGGCAATCTGCCCGGCTCTCGGATCGGCAGCCCGGAGAGGATCGTGTCCACCATCAGGGCCTGGAGGGTGAGCCCCGAGACCACCGTGCCGGTTCCGGAACGGCGCGGGACGCGGTGGTAGTCGTCCCCGGAGCCGCGAAACTCTCCGCCAACGAGCACGAGCCGGTCCCGGAAGATACCGGGGCTTTGGCGGAGGGCCGTAGGGACGTGCCGCCAGGAAATCCGCGAGTAGCGCGGCCAATCGATCCGTGTATCGATCCAGAAGCTCCGGGGCGTCTGACCCTGCCACGCGAGGTTCGGGCGGAGCCCGTGCGCGGCCCGCGCTGCCCACGACGGCTGTCTGCCCCCGTCTCGGTCCCGGAACCAGAGCCGGCCCCGGCGGACGACTCCGTCCCGGTCCTCGTCCAGGTTGACGAAGCCGAAGATCGGGAGGGCCTGCTGCGGACCGAGAGCCGCGGCGGTAAGACCGTCGATGCACTCCGTTCCGACGACGCTTCCGTCCTGATTGGAGAAGACCGCGAGGGTCAGATCCCGGGAGTGGCCCAGGAGAAGCTCGAAGAATCCGGGCGACGCGCTCCACTTCTGGGGCAGCAGGAGGTCGATCGCCACACCGCGGGCACCGGCATCGAACACCGCGGACAGGGTGCGCCCGACCTCGTCCGCACGGTCCGCCAGGGAGAGCGGGCTGCTGTCGAGGCTCGCTTCGTCGAAGGTGATCAGCAGGATTCGCGGGTCGGGCATCTGCCCGGGCGACGTCCGGACGCGCCAGTCGTTGATCCGGCGTTCGACCCCGGGCACCGTGGGCCAGGGGAGGACCAGGCCCACGGCTGCCAGGGCTGCCGCAAGAACCGCGGCGATTCGAACCCGGCGCGGGATCTCGGTAAACTTCCAGCGTGCCCATTCGGCCTGCGCCGCTCCTTCCCGGAGCCGGCTCACGACCTCGCCCGCGGTGCGGGGACGGAGGGCCGGGTCTTTCTGCAAGACGTCCCGGAGCACACTCCAGACCTCCGGAGGCAGGGGGAGCGGAGGGGGCTCGGCATCCAGATGGCCGTTCAGGACCTCTGGCACCGTGCCCTGGAACGGTGGCTTGCCGCCGAGGATCTCGTAGACGAGCACGCCGAACGAGTAGATGTCCGATGCACGGCTGGCCTCGCCGTAGCGGATCAGCTCCGGGGCTGCGTAAAACGGCGTGCCCTGGAGCGAGCCTGTGGCGGTGAGCCCGGGCGGATTGTCTTCCCCGGCGGGCAGGCCTTCGGAAACCTCGTCCGGTCCCGCGACCAGCTCCGCGAGGCCGAAGTCGAGGACCTTGACCTGGGATGAGCAGATGAAGATGTTGCCAGGCTTGAGATCGCGATGGAGGACTCCCGCGCTGTGCGCGGCATCGACCGCGCCGGCGATCTCCTCCAGGAGGGGCAGGGCCTGGGAGAGCGGCAGAGGGCCTTCGCGGCAGATGTCCGAGAGAGGCGCTCCGTCCAGAAGCTCCATCACCAGGTAGGGGACCTCATCGATCCCCGAGTCCGTGACCTCGACGATGTTGGGGTGCCGTAGACGCCCGAGCGCGACCGCCTCTTTCCGGAAGCGCGCCAGAGTGGCAGGGGCCGGAGCGCCTGCCGTCTTCAGGAGCTTGATCGCAAAGGATTTCTCGAGGCCGAGGTGGACCGCGCGGTAGACGGCTCCGATGGCACCTTCGCCGAGGCGTTCCTCCAGCCGATACTTGCCGCCGACGGGAGATTCCGGCAGGGCGCCTCGCGAAAGCGACTGCGGAGCGCTGATGACTGGCTCCTCCTCAGGAGGGAAACGATCTGTTCTTACACCCAGGAGCGTCGCGCCCGGGCTCCCGTGCTCTCCATGGTGTGTTGATTCTACTCAGATCGTTTCGCAGAACCCACCCGTCCCCCGGCCCGCCGCCGCGCGGGCCGGGGGATGCTCTCCCCCTCCTCCAACCCTGCTACTTCCTAGTGCGTATCGGGGTCGACAGCACCCACCAGCCAGGCGAGGGCGACCTTCTCCCATTCCTGCTCGGTGGAGGCGTCGATGTAGCGGCTCGTGGCGTCGATGCCCGTCTCCTTGAGCAGGCGCTTGGTCTGGAGCGTGGCGATGGCGCTGTTGAGGACCACGGCGTTGCGCTCCATCCCGACCTGCTTGAAGAACCGGATCGCCTCTTTGAGGATCTCCTGCGCATCCGCGGGGAAGGCCCGCGAGTGGCGCATGTCCAGGAGCACGGGGAACTTGCGGCCCCGGGAGCGGACCGTCTGCTTCATGTCGTCCAGCAGCGTGCTCAGGTCCTGCTTCTGGAGGAAGCCCTCGAAGACAAGCTTGTAGCCGTACTGCGTCTGCTCGATCCGGTGCATGTCAAGCCCTCCCTTGAAAGAAGATCCAACGACAACCAAAACTTCAGTTACATCCTCAGTGCAGGAAGGAGGCCGGGGAGGGACAGGGAAAGAAAAGAAGGGGAGCCCGGAGGCTCCCCCGACAAAGGCCCTGGCTGAAAAGCGCCGGGCTCAAGGGTTGAACGAGCTCAAAGGCTGAACGAGAAGGTGGCGAGAATGCCGTCGAGCTTCATCTCGGTGGTGACGCTGGTGCCCGGGACCGGGCCGATCACCGGCGAGATGAAGGGGCCCGAGATCTCCTCGGAGAAGGCGCGGTAGTAGCCCAGGTTCATGGTCAGGGTCTCGGTGACCCCGACGCCCAGGCCCACCGTCGCGTGCTTGCCGAAGACGGCAGGGGAGGCGACGTTGAAGAAGGTGGCCTCGTCCGGGATCGCGCCCTCGGTCTGGTTGTAGCCGGCGCGCAGGGCCAGCTTGGGCGTGGCCTGGAACTGGATGCCGAGGGCGAAGGCCGTGATGTCGTCCCAGCCCAGCACGTTGCCGAAGCCCTCGGTGTCCTTGTAGAACAACTGCTTGGCGTCGAGGGCGATCTTGAGCCGGTCGTTGGGCGTGAAGCCGATCCCGATCACCACGTTGGCCGGGTTGTTCACCTGCAGCGTGATCTCGCGGTTGGTGCCGAAGGTGGGCAGGCCCGGGTTGGCCACGGCCGAGTTCCACTCGAAGTCCTCGAACTCCATCTCGCTCTGGTAGGAGAGGCCGATGTTGAAGGCCGGGTTCACCTTGTAGAGCACGCCGATCTGGGCGCCGAAGCCCCAGGCGCTGTCGCTGTCGACGCTGGGCACGAAGCAGACGCCGGTCGGGGTGCAGTCGGGAGAGGCGAAGCCGGCGGGCCGGGCGGTCAGCGAGGCGCGGCCGGCCACGAAGGCGCCGCCCACGGAGAGGGAGTCGTTGACCTGGAAGGCGACGACGGTCGGCACCTTCATCAGGGCATAGCTGGAGAAGACGTGGCCGAAGCCGATGGGCTGCGGCGCAAAGAGCGGGTTGGTCGAGTCCTGCGGGAAGTCGGCGCCGAAGCCGGCGAGGCCGAGAAAGCCGACGCCGAAGGCGATCTTCGCACCCGGCTTGTGGGCGGTGAAGCCGAAGGCCGGAATGAGCGACGGGTCGGCGGTGTGTTCGGTGCTGCCGGAGAACGGTCCGACCTGGCTCGAGACGGTGATGTCGTCGTCGGCGAGCTCGGCGCTGAACTCCATCTTGTGCCCGTCGAGCTGGGTGAGCAGGGCCGGGTTCAGGTTGAGCGCACCCAGGGCGTCGTTGGGCAGCGCCACGCCGGCGCCTCCCATCGAGCTGTTGACCGCCCCGATGCCGTGCAGGGTGTTGCCGTTGCCCGCCCAGGCCGTGGGCGCAGCCAGGGCGGAGGCGGCGAGGAGGAGAGCAAAGCCTTTCAACTTCCGTGACATACGGTCCCCCTGATCAGATCTCCTGATCGTGAATGTGCGGTTCCCTCGCAGCCGGGGTGCGGCGCCCCGCGGCACGGAAACCTTTGCACCTAGGAATAGCTGCGAGAACTATATAGGAAGCTGTGGCAGGGTCAAAGCCCACGGTGCGCAAAACATTGTCACTTGCGCTCCGGGCTGCTCAGGGCGGGCACAGATCCGCTTGCGGCGGAGGGCCAGAATCCCCTATCCTTCTGAAAACTCGCTTGGACAGTCGCGCGCCGACGCCTCCGAAGCCGCAGCGGCAGCCCCCGCCGGCCGCGAAAGGAGAGAGACAGGAATGGTGGAGCCTGATGTCACGGGCCGGGTCACCGACCCGGTCATGCCGGTCATCCCCGGTCTTCCGGACTGGGCGAACCGCCACACGGACAACGCCCTGGTGGGCTGGATCGTGGTCGCGCTGCTCACGTTGTTCGGCTTCCTCTTCCTGGCAGTCGGCGGCGGCCCGGTCTGGCCGCGGTTCGTGTTCCTTGCTCTGGGAGGAGCGGGGATCGCCGCCTACGGCGTCTGGGTCTACCCGTTCTTCCGCAACCTGGAGCGGAAGCTTCCCCAGAACATGGACCGCTGGACCCAGCTCGAGGGCAAGCTGCTGGCGTCGTTCGAGCAGCTCGGGGCCGGCGACCTGGTGCGCGCCTCGGAGCACACGGCCAAGCTGCCGGCGCGGCTCGCGCGGGTGTCGGCGTCGGCCAGCAACGCCCTGAGCTCGCTGGCCCAGCAGATCCAGGACAGCTCGATCGAGGTGGCCTCGGCCGCCGACGCGGTCAACCAGGTAGCCTCGGACCTCGCCTCGGGCTCGTCCGAGCAGGCGGCCTCGGTGGTGGAGATCACCGCGGCCATGGAGGAGCTGGCGCGCACCGCCTCGCAGATCGCCGAGAACGCCACCCGCCAGGCCGAGCTGGCCTCGCGCGCCGAAGCGAGCGGCGAGTCGGGCTCGGAGGCCGTGTTCGAGGCCGTGACCGGCGTCGAGGAGGTGCAGAAGCGCATCAGCGCCATCGCCAACCGCGCCGACACGCTGGGCACCCGCTCGAAGGAGATCTACCGGGTGCTGGAGCTGATCAACGAGATCGCGCAGGAGACCCACATCCTGTCGCTCAATGCCGCCATCGAGGCCGTGGCCGCGGGCGCCGAGGGGCGGCGTTTCTCCGTGGTCGCCGAGGAGGTCCGCCACCTCGCCCAGCGCTCCCAGGAGTCGGTGGGATCGGTGCGCAACCTGCTCGACGAGTTCTCGGGCTCGATTCGCGCCACGATCGTGGCCACCGAGGAAGGGAGCAAGGAGGCCGCCCGGGTGCTGGAGCGCTCGCGCACCGCGGCCGCCGCCATCGACGAGCTGCGCCAGGCGTCGGGCGACACCTCGCGCGTCGCACGCCAGATCTCCATGGCCACGCAGCAGCAGAACGCCGCCTCCGACGAGGTGGTCATGACCCTGCGCGAGGTGAGCCTGGTCGTGCAGCGCATGACCGGCGGCCTCAAGAACCTGTCGGGCACGGCCGACCGCCTGAACTCGCTCGGCCTCACGATCCAGCTCCTCGCCCAGTCGTTCCACCTCGATTCGCCGCGGTCGCTCAAGCACATGGTGGAGGAGTGGGCCCGGGAGATGGAGCGCGTCACCACCTCGACCGAGCTGGAGGAGACCCTGGACCGGCTGGTGCAGCAGACGCCCTTCATCGAGCTGGGCTACTTCGCGGACACCACCGGCTACCTGGTGGCGCTCTGCTACAACCGCGCCGCCACGGCCGGCCGGCAGCAGCTCCTCTCCCTGGTCTCGGCGCGGGAGATCGACATGACCCAGCGGCCCTGGTACCGCACGGTGTCGCGGGAACGGCGGGCCGCGCTCACCCAGCCCTACGAGTCGCTGCAGCACACCGGGCACGTGTTCACCGTGGCCGCGCCCGTATACGGCCGGGACCGCTCGTTCAAGGGGGTCCTGGGCGTGGATATCAACGTGACCGGATGGACCCGGATCTAGGCCATGAGCTCCAACGGCCCCAACGGCTCCGAGGGTGATATCCAGCGTGGCGGGCTCTCCACCGGCAGCCACCTGCTGGTGCAGGCCGGGGAGTACGTCTGCGCTCTGCCGCTGATCTCGGTACGCCGGGTGGTGCGCTCCCTGACCGTTCATCCGCTGCCGGGATCGGCCCCGGAGCTGGAGGGACTGGCGGAGTTTGGCGGCGAGCCGCTGCCGGTGCTCAACCTGGCGCGGATGGTCAACGCCGCGGCCGGGGCCAACCCGTCGTACCCGGTGACGATCGTGGTCTGGGTCGGACCTCCCGAGGCGCGGGAGATGATGGGCCTGACGGCGGACGCGGCCCTGGAGGTCGCGGACGTGCCGATTTCGTCGGTGGTGGTGGGCGACGGCGGCTTCCTGCTGGGCGAGGCGCCCATCGCCGGCCGGGTGGTGCGGGTGCTGAACCTGGAAGCCCTGGGGCGGGAGAGTTGAGCTCTCCGGCCAATCGGGGGTACCTGCTCCTGCGCCGCGGCGGGGTCCTTTGGGGAGTCGACAACGCGGTGGTGTCGGGGCTGACCCGCCAAGGCGTGGGGTATCGGATCGACATCGGGATCGACATCGGAGCGGCGCCGCTGTCCGCCGATGAGATCCTCTGCGTGGTGGACAGCCTGCGGGTGCAGCCCGCGTCCGCGGCCCTGCGCCGCTTCTGGCCCGGGGTCGCGGCCGGGGTGGCCGGCCTGGCAGTGCACGGCGAGCAGCCGCTCGTCATTGTCGACCCGAAGCGGCCGCCGCAGCTCCTGTGGCTCGCACCTGAAGCAGAAGGAGAAGGTACTGATGGCGAACGGTGACGCGAAGAACCAGGCCCGCATCGGCCTCTACATCGTCTGCGGCGTCGCGCTGGCGGGCCTGGTCCTGCTCATGGCAGCCGAGGCGGGGGGTGGCAGCAATTGGCCGTTCAACCTCTTCCTCCTCTGCGCGGGCGCCTGCCTCTGGCTCTACGTCGGGGTGATCTTCCGCTCACAGCAGAACCTCTGGAGCCGGGTGGAGGGCTCCGACCGCGGCCAGGGCGAGGTGGAGAGCACCCTGGTCGAGGCGCTCGACCGGCTGCGCGCGGGCGACCTGGTCAACTGCGCCGAGCAGGCCCGGCTCCTGCCCGGCAAGGTCGCGGTCACCTTCGGCAACGCCGCCAGCTCTCTGGACGTGCTGGCGCAGCAGATCCAGCGCAGCTCGATCGAGATCGCCTCCGCGGCCAACTCGGTCAACGAGATCGCCTCGGAGCTGGCCTCGGGCTCGTCCGAGCAGGCGGCATCGGTGGTCGAGATCACCGCCGCCATGGAGGAGCTGGCCCGCACCGCCTCAATGATCGCGGAGAACGCCACCACCCAGGCGGAGCTGGCGCAGCGGGCCGAGGAGAGCGGCAACTCCGGCAAGATTGCGGTGGAGGACGCGGTGCAAGGTGTCGAGGAGGTGCGCAAGCGGATCGCGGGCATCGCCAGCCGCGCCGAGATCCTGGGCACCCGCTCGAAGGAGATCTACCGGGTGCTCGACCTGATCACCGAGATCGCGCAGGAGACCCACATCCTGTCGCTCAACGCCGCCATCGAGGCGGCGGCGGCGGGCGACCACTGGCGCCGCTTCTCCGTGGTCGCGGAGGAGGTCCGCCGCCTGGCCCAGCGCTCCCAGGAGTCGGTGGACTCGGTGCGCAACCTGCTCGACGAGTTCGCCAGCTCGATCCGCACCACGATCGTGGCCACGGAAGAGGGGACGAAGGAGGCCAGCCGCGTCCTGGAGCGCGCCCGCGCCGCGGCCGACGCCATCGAGGCCCTGCGCGAGGCGTCCGGAGACAGCGCCCGGGTGGCGCGGGAGATCTCGCTCGCCACCCAGCAGCAGAACGCCGCTTCGGATGAGGTGGTGCTCACCCTCAAGGAGGTGAGCCACGTGGTGCAGCGTATGGCGGACGGCCTGAAGTCGTTCTCGGACACGGCCGACCGCCTGAACCGCCTGGGCCTGATTATCCAGATGCTGGCCCAGTCGTTCCACCTGGATTCGCCCCACTCGCTCAAGCACACGGCCCAGACCTGGGCGCGCGAGGTGCAGCGCCGCCTGGGCAACTGGGAGGCGATCGACCGGCTGCTCCAGGAGCTGATCCAACGCCAGCCGTACGTGGAGTGCCTGTACTTCTACGACGCCAAGGGGAGCCAGGTCGCCCTGACGGTCAACCGCCACATCGTGGGCGACCGCGAGATCCCGCCGGCGGTCAAGGCGGGCGAGGGCTTCAGCGAGCGCCCCTGGTACAAGGCCGCGACGCAGGAGGAGCACGTCATCCTGACGCCTCTCTTCGACTCGCTGCTCACGGAAAAGCCGATCTTCACCGCCGCCGCCCCGGTGTACGAGAGGGGACAGCTCGCCGGCGTCCTCGGCCTCGACATCAACGTGGATAGCTGGACCAAGATCTAAGCCCTTTTCAAAGACAGGCCAGGCCACCGTGGATCCCGAGTTCGCCGACCTCGTCCCACTCTTCGTGGAGGAAGCGCGCGACCGAATCGAGCGGCTCGCCACGTGCGTCCCCCAGATGGAGGGGGATTCGCAGTGGAGCGTCGAGGTCAAGCGCGAGCTCCACACGCTCAAGGGGGCGGGGCGGATGCTCCAGATCGCGCCCCTGGCCGAGCTCTGCCACGCGGCCGAGGAGGTCCTCCACGCCGCTCCGCCCGGGCTGATCCCGCTGCTGACCCGGGTCGTGGACGAGCTGAGCTCTATGGTCGAGGCCGTCTCCCGCGGCGAGGAGCCGGGGCGCGACACCGGCCTCCTGGACGTCCTCCTGCGCGCCTCGGCGCCGCCGGTTTCCTCGGATGCCGCGGATACCCTGCCGGTTGGCGGCAACGGCTCGTCGGCGCACGCCGTACCCCCGCAGGAAGAACAGGAGCCCGCGCCGGCTGCTCCGGCGCCCCTGCCCGAGCCCAAAGCCGCGGTGTCCAGCCAGTCCGGCACCGCCAAGCCCCCAGGCCTTGGCGGTGACATCCGGGTCGACACCGCCTCGCTCGACGCGGTCGCCGAGCGGGCCACGCAGGTGCGGATCATGGCCCTCGCCGGCCGGCAGGTGGTGGAGCGCATCTACGAGCTCGCCCGCCTGGCGGAGGAGGGGCTCCACGAGCCGCAGCCGACCCAGGTGCTGGCCGTGCTCGCCACCATGCTGCGCAGGGTGGCGGTGGAGCTCGAAGGCGGGCAGCGGCGCCTGATCCGCTCGTCCGAGGAGCAGCTCGAGAAGATGCTCGGACTGCAGCTCCAGCCCCTGCGCGGCTCACTCCTCTCCCTGGCCCGCCATGCCCGCGAGCTGGCGCGCACGCTCGGCCGCGAGGTGGAAGTGGAGCTGGAGGGGGAGGACACCCGCCTCGACCGCCGCATCGCCCGCGAGCTCGACGAAGCCCTGATCCACCTGGTTCGCAACTCGGTGGACCACGGCATCGAGCTGCCGGACGTCCGCGAATCGCAGGGCAAGCCCCGCGCAGGACGCCTCCAGATCCGGGCGTCCGCCGAAGGTCCGAAAGTCCGGCTGGTCATTGCCGACGACGGCCGGGGCATCGACTTCGATGCGGTCATCAAGAGGGCCGTGAACATCGGGCTGGTGGATGCGGCGGGCGCTCATCGCATGGGCAAGGAGGAGGCCCTGCGCCTGCTCTTCGCGCCCGGCTTCTCGACCCGCAAGCAGATCACCGACATCTCGGGCCGCGGCATCGGATTGGACGTGGTCGCCAACGTAGTGAACCGGGTCGGCGGCGAGGTCTTCCTGGAGTCCGAGCCGGGCCGCGGCACCACCTTCCGGGTGGAGGTCCCACTGGCCCGCCGCGGCGAGGCCGTGATGCTGCTGCGGGTGGGGCAGATCCGGCTCGCGCTCCCCTCCTCGGTCGCCCGGCGCGCCACCCGGCTGGCGCCCGAGCTCATCGTCGAGCGCGATGGACGGACCTATGCCGTCTTCCCGGGCAGCAACGGGAGCCTGGAGCGGCTCGTGCCCTTCGTCCCCCTGTCCCGGCTGTACGGCCAGCCCGCGGAGGATTTCCAGCTCCTGATCGAGGGCATGGCCTCGGGCCAGCCCCTCGCCCTGGCCGTGGACGACGTCGAGGGGGAGCAGGAGGTCCTGGTGCGGCCGATCACGCGCAAGATCGCCACCGACCGCCTCCTCGAAGGGGTGGCGCTCCTCGCCTCGGGCGAGCCGGTGGGGGTGCTGTCGCCGGCGGTGCTCGCCCAGCGCGAATACCTGCGGAGCATGCCGTCGCGCGCCGTCGCCGTCCCCGCCCTGAGGCGGGTGCGAATCCTCCTCGTGGATGACTCCATGGTGACCCGCGAGATGGAGCGGCGGCTGCTGGAGGACGCCGGCTTCCACGTCTCGGCGGCGAGCGACGCCCAGGAGGCCCTGGCGCTGCTCGGCGAGGAGCCGTTCGACTGCGTGGTCACCGACATCGAGATGCCGGGCATGGACGGCTTCGAGCTGACCGCCCACCTGCGCGGGATCGAGCACTTCGCGCAGCTCCCGATCATCGTGGTCTCCACCCGCGACCGTCCGGACGACCGCCTGCGCGGCCTCAAGGTGGGGGCCGACGCCTATCTCACGAAACAGAGCCTCGACGCGGGCGAGCTGGTCGACCTCGTGCGCCGGCTGAGCGGAAGATGAAACCTGTGGATGAGAGCTCCCTCTCCCCCGGCACGGGGGAGAGGGCTGGGGAGAGGGGGGACGGGATCAATTTGATCAAGGTCCTGCTCGTCGACGACTCGCCGTCGGTGCGCGCCGTCCTGCGCCGGTTCTTCGCCAAGACGCCCGACATCCAGGTGGCGGGGGAGGCCGGGGACGGCGAGCAGGCCGTGCGGGCGGTGCTGGACGTCCAGCCGCACGTAGTGGTCATGGACATCCAGATGCCGAACCTGGACGGCTACGAGGCCATCGAGCAGATCATGGGGCTGCGCCCCACGCCGATCATCGTCCTCTCCTCGCGGGCCACGCGCAACCAGATGCAGACCGCGTTCGAGGCCATCCGCCGGGGCGCGCTGGAAGTCCTGCCCAAGCCCGAGGACACCGCGAGCTGGCAACTGCTCGCCGAGAGCCTGCCCGAGACCGTGCGCGCCGTGGCCGAGGTGCATGCCCGGCCCAAGCCCCGGCCGAGAAGGCCCCGGACCGAGGAGCCGGCCTTCGCGCTCCCCCAGGCCCTGCGCTGGGTGGCAATCGGCGCCTCCACCGGCGGCCCGGCCGCGATCCGCGATTTCCTCGAGGCCGTGCCGCCCGATCCGCCGGTCAGCTTCCTCGTGGTGCAGCACATCGCCGCGGGCTTCGAGGTGGGCTTCGCGGACTGGCTCAACAAGGAGTTCCTCCTCGACGTGCGGCTGGCGCGGGACGGCGAGCGCCCCCGCCCGGGCGCGGTGCGGCTGGCCCCGGGCGGCAGCCACCTGCTCCTGGAGCCCGGCGGCGTGCTCCACCTGGACACCCACACCCCGGCGCGGCGCGGCCACCGCCCCTCGGCCGACGAGCTGTTCCTCTCCTGTGCCGAGAGCTGCCCCGGCGAGGTGGCGGGCGTGATCATGACCGGCATGGGCTCCGACGGCGCCGAGGGGCTCCTGGCGCTGCGCAAGGCGGGAGGCCTCACCCTGGCGCAAGACGAGGCGAGCTCGATCGTCTTCGGCATGCCCCGAGTCGCCCTGGAGAAGAAGGCGGCCGAGGTGGCCCTGCCGCCGCGAGACCTCGCCAGGACGCTCGTCCGCGTCTGGGAGAAGGGGGCAAGGAGATGACGGAGGCGATGATGGAGGCGAGGACTGAAGAGAGGGCAGCCCGCGTCCTGGTCGTGGACGACAGCGAGATCACCCGCGCCATCCTCGCCCGCACCCTGCGCGGCGCCGGCTTCGAGGTCCTGGAGGCCCGCGACGGCGCCGAGGGCGCGCTCACGGCCCTGCGCGAGCGCCCCTCGGTCGTGGTGACCGACCTGGAGATGCCGACCATGGACGGCTTCCCGCTCCTGCGGCTGCTCAAGGCCGATCCCCTGAGCTCCCACATCCCGGTCCTGATCCTGACCAGCCACGGAGAGGCGGCCTCGCGCTTCTGGAGCCTGCGCACCGGCGCCGACGCCTACCTGACCAAGGACTACCGGCCGCAGCAGCTCGTCGCCACGGTGGCGCGCCTGGCCGCGATCTCGGCAGCCACGGTGCCGTCTCCTCAGGCGGCCGCCGGGCTGGAGGAGGCGGGCCGGGGCCTCGGTCCCCTGGAGGTCCTGGCGCGGGTGGCGCGCCAGCTCGATGCGAGCCTGCTCCAGGCCACCCTGGTCAACACCCTCCTGGAGCGCGGCATGGCCGCCGCCGACTTCCACGAGGCCAGCCGCACCTCCCTGGAAACCCTGGGGCAGGTAGTCGATGCCCGCTGCCTGGCCGTGGCCATCGGCGAGCCGGATGCCGTGACCGTGGAGATCCTGCTCCTGGAGCCTCACCGGCAGCGCGACGTGGACGCTCTGCGCGACCTCGTCGTGGCCAGCCTCGACGTGCCGCTGGGCCATCCGGTCCAGATCCAGGTGGAAGGCCCCATCGGCGATGGCCGCGACGGTCCCGCGCTCGACCTGGAGCATGCGGTCTCTCTGCAACTCGCCGTACGCGACGCCCAGGGGCTCCTGGTGCTGGTGCCCCGCGACCGCGAGCACTTCCGGCAGGCCGCAAGCGGCTTGGTGCACGCCCTGGCCGGGCACCTGACCCTGGTTCTGGACAACGCCCGGCTCTCCGAGCGGCTGCACGAGATGTCCAACCGCGACGGCCTGACCCGCCAGCTCAACCACCGCGCCATCTACGAGCGGCTGACCGAGGAGCTGGAACGGGCGCGGCGCTACCGCTATCCGCTGAGCGTGATCCTCTGCGACATGGACCACTTCAAGGAGGTCAACGACTCCTACGGCCACCTGGCGGGCGACGGGGTCCTGCGCGAGGGAGCCGGGGTGCTGCGCTCCTCCCTGCGGATCGCTGACCTGCTCGGCCGCTACGGCGGAGAGGAGTTCCTGGCGGTTTTGCCGCAGGTGGACCTCGAAGCGGCGCGCGCCGCGGCCGAGCGGCTGCGGCTGGGGCTCGAAGGGCTCCCGGTGAGCCTCCCGGGCCAAGCCGAGGTGACGATCACCGCCTCCTTCGGGGTCGCGTCCATGGACGAGTTGGGAGCGTCCGTGACCAGCGACCTCCTCGTCTCCCTGGCCGACCGCCGTCTGTACGAGGCCAAGGCGGCCGGCCGCAACTGCGTCCGTCCATGATCGCCGAGCCATGATCGCCGAGCCATGATCGAAGATCTGCCCCCCTCGTCTCCGGCGCTGGAGAAGCTGGTCTCCCTGATCCGGGACGCCACGGGCAACATCATCTCCCCGGCCCGTTACAGCTTCCTGGAGGAGGTGGCGCAGCGGCGGGCGCGCTCCCGCGGGATGCCATCGGTGAACGACTACGTCCACGCCCTGTCGGCGAACTCCCTGGAAGGCGAGTGGGAGAACCTGATCCCGCTGGTGACGATCAAGGAGTCCTACTTCTTCCGCGCGCCGCAGCAGTTCGAGGTCGTGCGCGAGCACGTCCTGCCGAAGTTGATGCAGGCCCGCTCCCAGACCAGGCACCTCCGCATCTGGTCCGCGGCCTGCGCCCGGGGCGAGGAGCCGGCCACGCTGGCCATGATCCTCGACCAGGAGCCGGCCCTGCAGGGATGGGACTGGACGATCGTGGCCACGGATGTGGACGAAGCCGCCCTGGCCGGCGCCCGCCTGGGGCTGTATGGCGACCGCGCGGTCAACCAGGTGCCGCCGCACCTCCTGGAGCGCTACTTCCACCGCCGGGGAAAGCTGTTCGAGCTCGACCCGGCGCTGCGCGAGCGCATCCTCTACCGGCAGATCAACCTGGCCCACACTCCGTTCGCGCTGCCGTTCACGGATTGCGACCTGGTGCTGCTCCGCAACGTCCTGATCTACTTCCGCCGGCCGCTGCAGCGCTGGGTGATCGCGCAGGTATCAAAGCTCCTGGCCCCCCACGGCTATCTCTTCCTGGGCGCCTCGGAGACGCTCTGGCAGATCCAGGACCACCTGGAGGCCGTGGACCTGGGCTCCTGCTTCTGCTACCGCCACCGGACCGGACCCACACCGGCTGCGCCGGCCCTGCCTGCGAAGCCCGTCCCGGTCCGGACCAGGCCCCCGGCTCCACCTCCGGCCGCGCCCCCGCCCAGACCCCGGCCCGCCCCTCCGCCAGAGGCCCGGGAAGAGCCTCCCGTCCCCGCCGTCAGTACGCACTTCGGAGTGACGGAGCTGCTCTCAAGAGCGGCGAGAGATCTGGCGGACAACCGGATCGACGAGGCGGCCCGCGTGATCGAGCAGCTCATGGAGACCGACACCTCGGACCCCGAGGCCTATGCCCTGGAAGGTTTTCTGCACGACCTCACGGGCCGGTCGGACGACGCGACCGCCTCCTACCGAGCCGCGCTCTATCTGGACCCCGCGCTCTTCCAGGTGAGGGTGCTCCTGGCCGACTGCCTGCTGCGGCTGGGCCACCGAGACCTCGCCCGGCACCAGTACCGCGAGGCGTTGGCCACCCTGGACAGCGGCCGGGAACGGACCCTGGCCCTGTTTGCGGATCTTCCGCTGCCCGATCGCGACCGGGCGCGGCGGCGATGCCAGGAGGTTTTGCGGCGGGGGTAGCGGATCAATTCGAGGCGCCGCGGAACCGCTCCGCCAGATAGGCGGCGATTTCGGTGCGCTGGAGATACTCCGCCCAATCGAGCGGCGTCCCCTGGTGGATGCGGTCTCTCGTGCCAAGCTCGGCGCCGGCCTCAACGAGCACCTTGACCGCGTCGAGGGAGCCCGAGTCCACGGCGTGGTGAAGGGCGGTCTCGTGTGGATGGAACCCGGGAGGGCTGTAGGCATTCAGGTCCACACCGTGATCGATCAACATGGCGAGGGTTTCCGCTTGGCCGTACAAGGCGGCGCCTGCCAGCGCGAGCTGCCGGTCCTCGTCGCCTGCCGTTTGCAGGAGACGCTCGACGTCGTCCCGCCGCCCTGTGCAGACTGCGGCCAGCAAGGTCAGCTCCGCGCCGCGCTCCAGGAGCCGTTCGGCCGCGTCGATCTCGCGGTGGGCGAGAGCCGCCATGAGAGAGCCCGGAACAGCGCCGGAGTCGATTAGGAGGTCGATGAGCTCGCGCTGTACTCCACACTCCCGCGCGATACGTCCGGAGCACACCAGCTCGAGCGCATAGTCGAGCTGTTCTCTGAGGCTGTCCACGCCCTGGCGCTCCGCCGCCCCCAGGATCGTGCGAGTCACTTGTGCGATGTTCCTGGGCAGCTTGCCATTCCGGATCGGATTCTCGGCCACGAACCAGAGCAGGTACGGCTGCTGGAAGTATCCCTCGCCGTAGTCGATGCGATCGCGGACCAGCTCAGGGTGCGCGGCCAGGAGGCGTTCCAGCGCGCCCACGTGGCCGGCGTCGATGGCGGCCACTGCTTCCCGGACCAGCGGGTCGAGGATATCGGGGTTGCTCATGAGAGAATCGTTTCGCAACCCCGTTTTGAGGCTCCCTGCCGCCCGAAAGGACTCGCAGCGGGATTTTAAGGGTCTCCGTGGCATTTCGAGCCTGTTTCCGCCGCTGAGAGACGCTCCGGGCCGTTTTCAGCCTGTTCTTGCCGGTTCGAGCCGATCCGCGGCGCTTTCAGGCTCTCCGCGCGATTTTGAGCCTGTTCTCGCCGATTCAAGCCTGTTCTCACTGATTCAAGCCTGTCCGCGCCAATTCGAGGCGGTCCATGCCAATTTGAGACACCAGGGCCGCTGCGATAACCTATCCCAAGGGGGACGACCCCCGAGAGCTACGTTCATGCCCACCATCCGCCGCCCCGCCGTCGCCGGGATGTTCTATCCAGGCTCTCCCCAGGAGCTGAGGTCGACCGTCGAGGAGCTCCTCCGGGATGCTCCGGCGCCCGGCGGACCCATGCCCAAGGCGGTCATCGCTCCCCACGCGGGCTACGTCTACTCGGGTCCGACCGCGGCGGCCGCCTTCCAGTCCCTGGCCGGCCGGCCCATCGAGAGAGCGATCATCCTGGGGCCGGCCCACCGGGTGCCGGTGCGCGGGCTGGCCCTTTCCGGGGCCGATGCCTTCGCCACGCCTCTCGGGAACGTGCCGGTGGACACGGCGGCCGCCAGGCAGGTCTCCGGTCTCCCCCAGGTGACGACCTTTCCCGAGGCCCACGCGCACGAGCACTCCCTGGAAGTCGAGCTGCCCTTCCTCCAGGTGCTTTTTCCGGAGGCCTGGGTCCTGCCGGTCGTGGTGGGGGATGCGGAAGGCGAAGAGGTCGCCGAGGTCCTGGATCTGCTCTGGGGCGGACCCGAGACCGCCGTCGTGATCAGCTCCGACCTCTCCCACTATCTTCCCTACGACGTCGCCCGGCGGGTCGACCGCGAGACCGCGGACGAGATCCTCGCCCTGGAGGGGCCGCTCCACTCCCGCCAAGCCTGCGGCGCGTACCCGATCAACGGCCTTCTCGTGGCGGCCCGCGCCAGGGGAATGGCGCCCCGGCTGCTCGACCTCAGGAATTCGGGGGACACGGCGGGCGACCGCGGCCGGGTGGTTGGCTACGGGGCGTTCGCTTTCTCGGAGGCGGGATGAGCGACGAGAGGGGGATGCTGCTGCTGGCGATCGCCCGGGAGAGCCTCGCCGTTGCCCTCGGGCTGGGACGGGAAGAGGTCCGGGACGAGCCCTGGCTGCGCGAACAGGGAGCCACGTTCATCACCCTGCGGGAACGCGGAGATCTCCGCGGCTGTGTCGGCACGATCCGCGCCTGGCGGCCGCTGCTCGATGACGTGCGGAGCAACGCCCGGGCCGCGGCCTTCTCGGACACGCGCTTCCCGCCTGTCCGGCCGGTGGAATACCCGGACATCTCGATGGAGGTGTCGCTGCTCTCCGCCTGCGAGCCGCTCGAGCTCAGCTGCGAGGAGGAGGCGCTCGCCCAGCTCCGGCCGGGGATCGACGGCATCGTCTTCGAGGTGGGGGAGCGGCGCAGCACATTCCTGCCCCAGGTCTGGGAGCAGCTCCCGGACCCCTGGGACTTCCTGGCCCATCTCAAGCACAAGGCCGGGCTGCCCGTCTCGTTCTGGGACCCCGGAATCAAGCTCTGGCGCTACACGGTCACGAAGTGGGCGGAGCCTGGGAACCCTTCCGGGTAGTTGACACCCCCGGAGGCCCGTGGCCATGATGAGCGCAGGGAGGGAGAGGCCCATGTTCCGCAACATCCTGGTCCCTGTCGATTTCACCCTGAAGAACGAGGCGGCGCTCACAGCCGCCATCGACCTCGTCAAGGGGTCGTCCGACGCCAAGGTCACGCTCCTGCACGTCATCGAGACCATCGAGCACGTCGAGTTCGACGAGATGGCCGACTTCTACCGCAGTCTGGAGACCCGGTCCGCGGCCAAGCTCTACGGCATGGAGGAGCGCCTCAAGCAGGCGGGAATCTCCGTCTACCACGAGATCGTCTACGGCAAGCGGGCGGAGACCATCGTCGCCTACGCCGAAGAGCGGGCGGTGGACCTGATCGTGCTCTCGTCCCACAAGGTGGACCGGGACCACCCGGCGCTCGGGATCGGGACGCTCAGCTACCGCGTCGCGATCGTGGCCCGCTGCCCGGTGCTGCTGGTCAAATAGAAAGGGGGGAGAGATGAGCAAGCCGATCCGCATCGGCATCAACGGTTTCGGCCGCATCGGCCGGTGCACCCTGAAACAGTTCCTGGACCGCGGAACCGATATCGAGGTGGTAGGAATCAACGACCTCGCCGACATCGGCGACCTCGCCTACCTCCTCAAGTATGACTCCGTCCACGGCTGGTACCCCAAAAAGGTTTCGGAGGACGGAAAGGCCATCCATGTGGATGACACGGCCATCCCGTTCTTCTCGAACAAGAACCCCGCGGAGCTCCCCTGGGGGGACCTCGGCACGGACATCGTCATCGAGAGCAGCGGCGCCTTCCGCTCGCGGGAGAAAGCCAAGGCCCACCTGGACGGCGGAGCGAAGCGGGTGATCATCTCGGCCCCGTCGGACGACGTCGACGGCACATTCGCCATGGGGTCGAACTCGGACACCTACGATCCCGCGAAGCACGTGATCGTCTCCATGGGCTCCTGCACCACGAACTGCCTGGCCCCGGTGGCGCGGGTGCTCCACGACGCCTTCGGCATCGAGCACCTGATGATGACGACGGTGCACGCCTACACGTCGAGTCAGTCGCTGATGGACACGCCCGTGCGCAAGCGGCGGCGGGGGAGGTCGGCGGCGCTGTCGATCATCCCCACCAGCACCGGCGCGGCCCAGGCCACGGAAAAGATCATCCCCGAGCTCGCCGGCCGCATGGACGCCATCGCCATGCGCGTGCCCGTGCCGGACGGCTCCATCTGCGACATCGTGGCCCAGGTCCAGCGCGACACGACGGTCGAGGAGGTGAACCGGGTGCTCCGGGAAGCCGCGGACCAGCCGCGCTGGAAAGGCATCCTGCGGGTCACGGATGAGGCTCTGGTCTCCTCCGACATCATCGGCGACACCCACTCGTCCATCGTGGACGCCGAAAGCACCATGGTGCTCCGCGACCGGGTGGTGAAGGTCCTCTCCTGGTACGACAACGAGTGGGGCTATTCGGCGCGGCTCGTGGACTTCGCCCGCTTCATCGCAGCGCGCGGCTGAGAAAGCCCGCCAACGCATCAAGCGCCCCGGGCACGACATCTCCGGCAAAGCCGAAGTCCGTCAGGCTCGCGGCCGGCTTCAGGTTGTGGCTCGCGTTGGGGATGATGACGCGCTCGTGGACTCCGCCCGCCCGGGATGCGAGGACGCCGAGCATTTTGTCGGTGTGCTCCTCGGCCGGGATCTGGGCGTCCATGGCGCCGTGAAGGACGAGCACCGGACCGGGATACGACCTTGCGAGCGCCGCGGGATCGATCGTGAAATAGGAGCGCAGCAACCGCGACGCGTTGGGTGGGAACAGGGGGCGCAGCAGGAACGGCAGGTCGGCCGGCACCGTACCCGACTCCAGGATGGAACGGATCGCACCGTCCAGCGCGTCGAGGTGCAGCTTGCGATCCGCCTCGTTCGCCTGCAGGTTCTCCAGCCCCCGTGCCATCTGGACCCGGACCACCTCGTCCAGCTTCGTCGCCGCCGTGCTGGCGAGCACCAGGGCCGCGGGGGGAGATCCGGCGGCGGCCAGGTCGCTGCCGAGTTGGAGCGCGATCAACCCTCCCTCGCTGTGTCCGACGATGGCCGTGCGCGTCCGGTCGACCTCCGGCCGCCCCCGCAGGAAGTCGAGCGCGGCCCTGGCGTCACCGGTGAAAGCCTCCCAGGCAAAGAAGGCGTCCTGCGCGGCGAGATCGGCCGGCCAGCGGTTGGCGTAGACGGCGGCCGCGCGCTTGTCGAAGCGCAGCACCGCGAAACCCTCGCGCACCAGCCGCCGGGACATCTCCTTGAGGAGGTCGGTGCTGAGATAGGGCGGCTGGTTTCCGTCGCGGTCGGTGGGGCCGGAGCCGGGGAGCAGGAGCACGCCGGGAGCCCCGTCTTTGGAAAGGGGGGCCGGGAGCGAGAGCGATCCCGCGAGCTGGAAACCCTGGTAACCCGCGAAGGTGACCTCCACCTCGGACGGAGCCTGGCCCTGGGCGAGGGTCGTGACGAAGAGGAAGAGGATGCTGGCAAGGCCGGTGCGGATCATGCGTTCCTCCTGCGAGAAGCCTACATCCGTTTTCCGTTCCCTGGCTTAGGATGGAGCGGCGACTGGAGCAAGACGCCGCCGGAGCTGGCCGGCGGCCTGCGGGCGACGGTGCGCCGCCGGTGAGGGGAATGCGTGTCTGGAGAAGGGCGGGTGTGCCGCCCCTCTCCGGACTCGAAGGCCTCAGACCTGCGGGGGAGTCGGGGTCGGCGTCGGAGTGGTCTCGGCCGGCGGGGTCGTCTGTCCCGGTTGCCCCGGCTGGCCTGGTTGTTGACCACCCTGCTGCTGCTGTTGCTGCTCAAGCAGAGCAGCCCTCGGGTTGGCGGAGTAGCCGACAACATGCCACTGGCCGTCCTCTTCCATCATCATCGTGACCGTCTCGATGATGTCCGGCTTGTTCTGGAAGTTGGTGGCGAAGCTGACGATGGCGTACTGGCCCGCGGGCGCTCCGGGGAGGTCCGTCCGGAGCTCGTGGCCCGCGAGCTCCCGGGACACGACGGTGCCAAGGGGCTGACGCGCACCGGTCAGCGTCTGCACCCACTGCTGCTGCTGCATGTTGGCCTGGAAGAGCTTGCCGGTGGCCGACCAACTCTCCGCATACTGCCCCTGGTCCACGATGCCGAGCCACTGCTGGCCGACGGTCGTGGCCGCCGTAAGCTGAGGGTCGACCGCCGGGGCCTGCGGGGCCGCCGGGGTCTCCATGGCTTCCGGGGCCGGGGTGGCCGCGGGCTCCGTGGTCGCCGGGGTGTCTCTCACCGTGACCTCGCTCGGGTTCTGGGTACAAGCAGCCAGGATGCAAAGCCCGGCCGCCATTCCAATGAGCGCGTTCCTGCGGATTTCTTTCATCCCTTCCTCCTCCTTGGCCCCGGTACCGTTCCGGGCCCCGCAAGTGGTGAAAGCTAGCAGATTTCGAGCCAGCCTGCTTGTGCGCTATCGTCGCCCGGTGCCGGCCCGGGAGATTGTAACGCCACTCGACCCATGCGTCGTGGTCGTCAAGACCCCGATGCTGTTACGCCCGGGCGGCGCGGCGCGGCTCGCGAACAGCGGACGGCAGGTGGCGCGGTCGGTGGCGCCGGCCGCGGCCGAGCACGACTGCACGCTCGCCGAGGTGCTCGCAACCCTGGCGCGTCACGGTGTCGAGCCGCTCGTCACCGACGTCAAGCTCGATCCGGCAGATGCGCGGCTCTTGCGCGTGCCCGCTTCGTCGTCTCCGTCGGCGGCGACGGCACGCTCCTCACGGCCTCGCACCACATCAGGATGGGCGCTCTCCTGGGCGTCAACTCGGCGCCGCGCGACAGCGTCGGCTACCTCGCTCTGGCTCGGCGCGCGACGATCCCGAAGACCCTCGACGCGATCGCCGCCGGCATCCTGAAACCGGTGCCGGTCACCCGGCTCTCCGTCACCCTCGACGGGGTGGCGCTGCCCGAGGCCGGGCTCAACGACGTCCTCTTCGCGCACCAGCACCCGGCGGCGACCAGCCGCTACCTGGTGCGCCTCGGAAGGCAGGCCGAAGAGCACCGGTCCTCGGGTCTGTGGATCTCGACCGCAGCCGGCTCTACCGCCGGCATCCGCTCGTCCGGCGGCGCGGTCCTGCCGCTGCGCTCCAGACGGCTGCAGTTCCGGGCGCGCGAGCTCTACCGCCGGCCGGGAGCCGAGTACCGCCTCGCGGTTGGCTTCCTGGCTCCCGGCGAGGAGCTCGTCGTGGAATCCCAGATGGACTCGGGCTGGCTCTACCTCGACGGCTCGCGCGTCGCCTACCCGTTTCCCTTCGGGGCACGGGCCGAGGTCCGCTCTCTGCCCGAACCGCTGTTCCTCTTCGCTGATCCGCGCCGCTGGGTCGCGGGCAAGGCACGCGTGATGTCTTGAGAACACTTCCCCTGATCAAGTGAGGCAGCGAGCGGAGGATGCGGCGCGCTGCCTCAGCGGTAATCAGGGCTCGCGCTGAAAGGCTTCCAACTCACCGGCGACGTCGAAGCCCCCCATATCCATTCCTCGCAACTCGGACCGATGCAGGGTCAGGCTCAGCACTTTCGACCCGAGCGACGCATGGCCTGCGCCCGTGTAGGAGACGCACGTCGAGGCATCCTGGAAGCCGGGCGTGAACAGGCCGGCGCAGAGTTGAAGGGTCAGCGCCCAGTTGCTCGTCGCAATTCCCAGTTGCGAGAGGTCTGTCCCTGTGGTCCCCAGGGTCATCCAACGCGCGAGTCCGGAAAAGATCGGCACCGTCAGGGTTTTCTTGCTCGTCCCCCAAGCGGCCGTGAGGGAGCCTGAGACCCGACCGTCCGGCTGGACCGAGATCCGCAGAATCCGCCCCTTGTTGCTCTTGTAGGTGCCATTGACGAGCGCAGGGTCGGACTGCGGCCACAGGTAGAGCGACTTGATATTGTTTCTGACGGGTTGTCCGTTGGAGAAGTTGACATTGCAGAGGCTGGCCGAGGTCATCACTCCCACGCTGGGACCTGAGCAGTCCGTGGTGGGGTAGAGGACCGCATGGCTCGGACCAGTCAGCTCGAGGAACCCGGTGCTTGCCTTGGTCACCGGTTGGCAGAACGGACCAGCAAGCGCCAGCGCGGCACGCGAGGTGGCGGTGCAGCCCTCGAGGAGGTTTCCGGTCCCACCCGGTTGAGCGGCGACCGGGGAGGCAAGGGTGAGGGCCAGGAGGCCCGGCAACAGGTAGCTGAAACGGCGGTTGGCAGTGATTCCTTTCATGATCGTATCCTCCTCGGCGGCTACGAGCAGGTGACCCGTACCCTGAGCTTCCATTTCGCCGCGAAGGAGCTGTTCTTCCGCGCGTTCGCCAGCCAGTGGGAGCCGTCGAAGGCGGGCTCGAAGTACGTGACGCTCCCGTCTAGAATGGCCCCCGTCGGATCCAGAACGCCCCAACCTGCTCCCATCGCCTTCTTTCCGGCTGGGCAACTCACCTTGAGCTGCTTCGAAGCGGTGCTGTCGGCGACGGTCTCTCCGACGACCACCTGGTAGCCGGTGACCGTGGCGTCTACCGGGCCGAGCGTGCCGGCGAGCCGGGTCAACAGGGCGAGAGCGAAAAGAGCAACGACTGCTGGAACCATGGTTCTTCTCATCTTTGCCTCCTTGGCGTCTGAGTCGGGTTTACCGATGTGCCTGCAACCGGGAGCACGCAGAACGGGGAAGAAAGCGGCCATCGCTTGAAAGACCCCGGCAAGAGAGGTACTCTCGGAGAGTACCCTTCAGCTCGACCCGGGAGATGGATCCATTGTCCGAGAGCGCCATGGCTCCAGGGGAGGTCACCCGGCTTCTGGCGGCAGTCCGCCAGGGCGACCGCGGCGCCATGGAGCGTCTGGTGCCCCTCGTCTACGGGGAACTGCAGGCTGTGGCCCGCCGGCAGCTCCGCCGCCACCGTCCGGGGCAGACGCTCGACGCCACGGGCCTGGTGCACGAGGCCTGGCTCAAGCTGGTGGACCAGAAAGGCGCCGTCTGGCAGGACCGGGCCCATTTCCTGTCGGTGGCGGGGGTCGCCATGCGCCACATCCTCGTTGACGCGGCCCGCCGCCGCTCCGCCCGCAAGCGCGGCGGCGAGGATCTACGGATCACTTTCGACGAGCTGCGGCCGGGCCGGCAGGAGCCGGATGCAGACGCCGTCGCGGTCGAGATCCTCGACCTGGACCGGGCCCTCACCTCCCTGGCGGCTCTCGACGAGCGGCTCAGCCGGCTGGTGGAGCTGAGGTTCTTCGCCGGGCTGACGGAGGAGGAGACCGCCGAAGCCCTGGGGACCTCGGAACGGACGGTGCGGCGCGATTGGCGCAAGGCCCGCGCCTTCCTCTTTCAAGCCCTGAGCGACCGGGCCTCGACATGAAGCCCCGGCTGCCCGCGGACCCCGAGCGCTGGCAGCGGATCGAAGCCCTCTTCGACGAGGCGCTGGATCTCCCGGCCGGGGAGCGCGGCGCCTTCCTCGATGAAGCCTGTGCCGGTGATCCGGAGCTCCGCGCGCAGGTGGAGGCCATGCTGGCCGCGGACGGGGCAGCGGACGGCTTCCTCGGCGCAACCCTGCAGGAGCAGGCGGCCTCTGTTCTGCTGGCACCGCAGGAGAAGGGCCTCGAGCTCGGGCCGTACCGGCTGGTGCGGGAGATCGGCTCGGGCGGCATGGGGGTGGTCTACGAGGCCGAGGACGTCCGGCTCCGGCGCCGGGTGGCGGTCAAGCTCCTGCCGCCGGAGTACGGCCGCGATCCCACGACCAAGGAGCGCTTCCTGCGCGAGGCGCGGGCCGCCTCGGCCCTCGACGATCCCAACATCTGCACCGTCCACGACATCGGCGAGAGCGACGGGCGGCTCTACCTCGTCATGGCCTACTACGAGGGAGAGACCCTCCGGGAGAGGCTGCGGCGGGGACCGCTGCCGGTGGAGGAGGCCCACCGGGCGGCAGTCCAGGTGGCCCGGGCCCTGGCGCGGGCCCACGAAGCCGGCATCGTCCATCGCGACGTCAAGCCGGCGAACGTGATGCTCACGCGCCGCGGGGAGGTCAAGATCCTCGACTTCGGCATCGCCAAGATCTGGGGCGACACGGCCCTCACCCGCACGGGAAGCTCTCTGGGCACACCCTTCTACATGTCGCCGGAGCAGGCGCGCGGCGAGGAGGTGGACGCCCGCACCGATCTCTGGTCGCTGGGCGCGCTGCTCTACGAGATGCTCTCCGGACGGCGGCCGTTCGCGGGAGAGAACGAGCAGGCGGTTTTCCATGGGATCCTGAGCCGCGAGCCCGAGCCTCTCGACCGCCTGTGCCCGGAGGTGCCTGCCGCCCTGGCGCGGACGGTGGCCCGGACCCTGTCCAAGGACCGTGCCACGCGCTACCGGAGCGCCGCGGAGCTGCTGGGCGACCTGGAGTCGGGCAGGCCGCCCGCGGCTCCGCCTTTTCGCCGCCCCCGGGCAGCGGCCCTCGCCGCCGGTCTCCTCGCCGCGGGGCTGCTGGCCGCCGGAGGCTGGTGGGCCTCCCGGCAGCCCACCGGCCAGTCCGCGGCCGAGGCGGCCGTGCCCATCGTGCCGATGGTCGGAGTCGTGGCGTTCGCCAACCGCACGGGCGATCCCGGGCTGGACTGGTACGGCGGGGCGATCGCCCGTCTCGTCATGGACTCCCTCTCTCCGTCGCGGCATCTGCAGGTGGCTTCCGAAACACGCACCGCGGTGCTTGCGGCGGCCGGGAGCCCGGCGGAGCTCTCCCGCCGGGCCGCGGGGGCGGGCATCGGCGCCCTGCTCACCGGCGAGATCCTGCGCACGCCCCGGGGCCTGCTCGTCGCCGCGCGGCTGCAGGAGACGGAAGGGGGCCGGGTTCTGGCAGGCCGGAGGATCGATGGACTGGCGCCGGAGAGGCTGCTCCTCGCTTCCGAGGGGATCGCGATGGCGGCCCGCAAGGGGCTGGGCGTGCCGCCATCCGAGGCGGTCGGCGGTCTCGCCGCCGACTTCCTGGCCCGCAATCCCGAGGCGTACGGCGATTACGTGCGCGGCCTGTCGGCCTTGCTGCGGTTCCGCTACCCCGAGGCCGAGCAGGCTTTCGCGGCGGCGCTCGCCAAGGCCCCCGGCTTCACCATGGCGCGGTACCGCCTGGCCCTCGTCCAGTACGTGACCAGCCGCACGGACGAGGCCCTGGTCAACATCCGGCAGGCCGTCTCCGAGGCGGAACGCCTGCCGGACCGCGAGGCCCGCTACGTCCGGGCGGGGGAGGCCCTGTTCGACCGCCGCGCCGGCGAGGCCGCCGCGGCGTACCGGCAACTCGTCGAGCGCTACCCCCATGAGACCGAGGCGGGCTACCTCCTGGCCCAGACCCTGATGAGCCAGCGGCGCTACGAGGAGGCGCTGCCGGTCCTGGACATCCTGGGGCGCCTCGAGCCGGACAACCCTCTCGCCCGGTCCATGGCGGGCGAGAGCCATCTGGCCCTGCGCCGTTTCGACGAGGCCGTGGCGGCCCTGCGCGAAGCCCTGGAGCTTCACCCGGCGGACGCCTATGCCCGCTATACCCTGGGCCGTGTGTACCAGGCCCTGGGGGAGCTCGACCTGGCCGTGGGCGAGCTCGAAGAGACGCTCCGCCGCGAGCCCGGCTATCACTTCGCGGCGCTGGCCCTGGCGGAGGTGGATGTCCTCCGGGGACGGCAGGACTTCGCCGGGCAGCGTCTCCGGGCTCTCGCCGCAGACCCCGGCGCGCTCCCCCGGCACCGGATCAGCGCGGCCTTCGACCTGGCGTCGATCTACCGTTCCCAGGGCCGCTTCCGGGAGGCCGAGGCCTCTCTCGCCGCGCTCCGCGAGGAGATCGCGGCCGAGCGGGTCCGGGAGGCGCCGGCCCTGATGGTGCGGGGTCTGTCGAAGCTGGAGTCGGGGGACCTGGAGGGTGCGCGCCGCCTCCTCGATACGGCCGTGGAGACCGCCGCGGATCACCGGGGGCGGCGTCTCTGCGCCCTCTTCACCCGCGGCCTCCTCGAACTGCGCCAGGAGCGCTGGGAAGCGCTGGAGGAGACGGTCCGGCAGATCCGCGGCTCGGCAGCGCCTCCCGGCGACCCGGACCGGGGGGAGGAGAAGGCGGCGGCCTTCCTCCAGGGGATGCGCGGGCTGGAGTCCGGGCAGGTCGGCGAGGCCGTCGAAGACCTCTCCCGAGCCGTGGCGCTGAAGGGGACGGAGTGCGCCCTCCATCGCCTCGGGCTCGCCCGGGCCTATCTGTCGGCGGGAAGGCTCCCCGAGGCCCTGGCCGCGGCGCGAACGGCAACCGATCCCGGCGATCTACGGCTCGATCTGGAGCCGGACCGCGTCCGCGCCCTCCTCGTCCTGGCCCGCGTCCAGGAGTCGCTGGGCCTGCGGCAGGAGGCTGTCGCGTCGGCCCGGCAGTTCCTCGACCGCTGGGCGCGGGCCGATCCCGGTCTGGCCGAGCTGCTGGAAGCCCGGCGGCTCGCCGGCCTCGGCGGGGCTCAGGCTTCGGGCTTGTAGACCCCCCCGAGAGGGCCGGCGCAGTCGTCGGCCACGGCGGTGATGAGGTCGGCCGCCGCCTTCAGGTCCTTCTGGCTCTCGGGCCTGGCATTGACGGATTTCAGCTCTTCGACGGCCTCCTTGAGCTTCTTGTCCTTGACGTTTCCGAGCCCGAGCTCGACGAGCTGGTCCCGGGTCAAGCCGCCCTCCCCGTTCATGCCGCAGGCGGAGCGGAGCAGGCCGAGCGCGTCCTCCGTCCCGGGAATAGCCTCGAGCAGATCGATCGCCCTGGCGATGCGGGCTCCTTCGATCAGCAGGAGCGGCCTGATCATCGGATTGCTGAAGATGCTGACGGACAACTGGAAGAGCTTCTTCACTGCAGGTCCGGTCTTCGCCTCGTCGACTTCCTTTCCAGCGAGAAGCTGGAGAGCTGCCCGGGCTTCGGCGAGCTCGGGAGGTTCTTGGCCGGTGGCCAGCCCCAGGGCCTCCCTGGCGTTGCTGATGGCGGTTTGGGGTTCCAGAGCCATTCGGTCTCTCCTTTCGTGCCGGTTGCGGTTCGCCTCTTCTTCCCAGGTGAACGCGAGACCGGCGCGATTGCGGACAGGAGCCGTCAGGATCAAGCGGCCACCCGGCGAGCCGCGTTCTCCACGATTCTCGCCGCCCGCCTGCCGGAGACGACGGCCCCTTCCATCGTGGCCAGGTACTGCTGCCGGGTGTAGTCGCCCGCCAGGGTCAACCCTTCGATGGGCGTGGCCTGCGGGGGCCGGAGCGCGTCGTTGCCAGGTGAGAGCGCATAGAAATCGGCGGGGAGCTTGACCACCCTGTATTTGACGATGCGGTCCCGCACCCGGACGCCGAGACGCTCGGCGTCCCGGCAGGTGATCTCCAGGATCTCGTCGGGCTCCATGCGGAGGAACCTTTCGGGCGGCGTGAGGATGATGGAAATGCGTCCGGGGCACTCTCGGAAGGTGGACCGCGACTGTTCGGCGAAGCTCGCGAGCACCGTTCCCGGGCCGAAAGTCGTGCGGTCGATGGGCATCGAGGGCCGGTCGAGCTCCATCTGGATCGTGACGGAGGGCATGGATGGCAGCCGCAGCATGGGCTGGAACCATGGATGGCTGCCGAACGCCTGCCGGACGAGGTGCTGCGCCGGGGCCAGCGAGGCCGCGAGGACGACGTGCTCCGCCGCGATCCGTTCCCTGCCGACCTCGACTCCGGACACGCGGCCTCCTTCGGTCAGGAGCCGGGTGACCCTGGCCCGCGTCCTCACCTCGCCGCCGTTGCGGACGATCGCCGACGCGACCGGCGCGGCCATCACGTCGGTCATCCCGCCCAGGAACGCTCCGACGCGCACGGTCAGGATGCGGTCCAGATAGGGGCCGAGCGTGCCGAAGAAGGCGTAGGCCGAGTATCGCTCCGGGGGGAGGAAGTAGAGCCCGGAGGTCAGGGGGATGAGCACGTTGTGGATGGCTCTCTCCGTCACTCCGGCGGCTCTCGCCTTCTCCCGGACGCTGATCTGATCCAGCCCGGCCGGATTGGTGAAGTACTCCAGCAGGCCCGCCGAGATGAACGCGGCGAGCGTGACCCGGTCCAGGATGGAGAGGAGATCGAAGTTCCCGAGGACCCCCCCGATCGTCTCGAACGGCCGGTAGAGCGGCGCCGCGCCGAACACGCCGTTCCCCTGTCCATCGGGCAGGCGGATCTCGACCTCGTCTTCCCAGTAGACGATGCCGTTGATGTCGATGCCCGCTCGCCGCAGGAGGTCGGGGAAGGCCTCGTAGAACCCGAGGACGCGGTGGAGCCCGGACTCCACCACCATTCCGTTGTCGTTCCAGGACGAGGTGCGGCCGCCGACCACCGGGCCGGCCTCCAGCAGCAGCACCCCCCGGCCCCGGGAGCTCAGCTCGAAGCCGCAGCTCAGCCCCGCAAGGCCCCCTCCTACCACGATGACATCGGCTCGTTTCATGGAAAACTCCTCCTGAACAGCCGAAGCTCTTCAAGAGTGTACGCCTTGTTGCCTTTGCGGGGTAACCTTCCCTGTCGAGATGAGCGGCATCTGTAGATCGGCAAAGCGGCTTCTCCTGGTGCCCTGCGCCCTGCTCGCGCTGCTCCCGATTGCTGCCGGCTCTTCTTCTCCTCCCCAGGCTCCCTGCCCTCCGCCCGACGCTCCGCCCCCGGTCGACAACCGCGAGGGCACTCTGCCGCTCTTCGAGGAGGCCCCGGTCCATCCCATGGAGCTCGATGGCGACGAGCTGTGGGTGGTGGACATCCCTGCCGCGAGCGTGGCGGTCTTCGATCTCGCCGACCCTCTGCGGCCACGGCTGAGCGCCGAGATCCCCGTTGGCCTCGGGCCGGTGACCGTGCGCCGCCGTCCCGGCTCCGGCGAGGTCTGGGTGGTCTGCCAATCGTCGAACGCGGTGTTCATCGTGGACGCCCGGCTCCGGCGCGTGGTGGACACGGTCCGCGTCGCGGCCGAGCCGAGCGGGCTGGTGTTCGATCCCGCGGGGGAGACCGCCTATGTGACCCTGTCCGCCAGCGGACGGGTGGCCCGGGTCGAGGCCTCGACCCGCCGGGTGCTGCCGCCGCTCGAGTTCGCTTCCGAGGCCGGGGGAGCCATGGCGAAGGTGCCCGAGCCGCGGGCGCTCCTGCTCGACGGAAGCGATCTCTACGTCCTCTCCTACCAGAGCGGCAACGGCACGACGGCAGACGTGATGGATCGGGATCAGGATGGGGTCACCTTCGAGATCCTCAACGCCTGGAGCGAGCCCGGTCCGCCGCCTCCGGACCGCGACGTGCTGCGCTTCGACGCGCACGGGAAGGCGCCCCCGGGGATCACTGCTCTCTGGCGGATGGGGACGCTCAACTTCGATCTCGTCCGCGGGACCGGCGGCGTCCTCTACGTCTCGAACGTGGATCACCAGAACGCCCACTTCAGCAAGATGGGCACGGGCCGGGAGGCGTTCGCCTTTCACCGGGTGAGCTGGGCCAAGCCTTCGGCCACCAGGGAACCGCAGACGAAAACGGTCCACGTGGACCTCAACGCCCACCGCGATCCCCGCCTGCCATCCGACCTGCGGTGCGCCATGCCCAATGCCATGGCCCTCTCGGGCGACGGCTCGCGGCTCTACGTGGCCTGTTACGAGACGCGGACCACGATGGTGGTGGACACCCGCGCCCGCCGCGTAGTCGCCGCGTTGCGCTCGGAGGCTGCCGGCCCTCGCGGGCTCGCACTGAACGAGCGGGCCGGCGTGATCTACGTCTACAACCGGGCGGACAACTCGGTGCAGGTCTACCGCCTGCCGGACGATGGCGGGGTCGCTTCGCCGGTGGGACCGGCCCTCCCCGCGGGCTTCGATCCGACCCCGGCGGCGGTCAAGGCGGGGCGGCGGCACTTCATCGACGCCGGCAACTCGGCCTCGGGCCTGGTCTCCTGCAACACCTGCCACGCCGACGGCCAGAGCGACGGCCTCGCCTGGGACCTGCGCGACTTCACCGGCGACCTCCCCCGGGCCGCGGAAGCCCGCGAGGTGGACAACGTCATCAAGGTCACCATGGACCTGCGCGGGATCGAGGCCACGCCGCCCTACCACTGGCGCGGCGACCGCGACGACCTCGCCGACTTCAACACGGTGCACGAGGTGCTGTTCGGTGGACGCAGGCTATCGCCGGAGAAGGTGCGGGAGCTGGAGGCGTACGTCTTCTCCCTGGCGCTCCCGCCGAACCCGCGCCAGGACGAGCGGCGCGCTCTCTCCCCCCGGGCGCTCGCCGGCTTCGGCTGCTTCGTCAGCCCGGCCGGGAGGATGGCCGTCACCTGCCGCGACTGCCACACCATGGAAGGCGGGCTCGCCACCAACAACCAGATCATCAGCGAGGCCCGCTTCCCCGTGCCATCGGCGACCACCCAGCTCCAGGGGATGTTCGAGAAGCGGCGCGACACGGCTTTCTACGCCGGAGCCGTGCGCCCGGTCAGCGGCTGGGGGTTCGGCAACCACGGCTCCTTCGCCTCGGCCTTCGACTTCACGGGCATCTTCGAGGAGCTGACCACGCAGCAGAAGGAGCTGCTGGACGCCTTCCTCGACGAGCTCGACACGGGTATGGCCCCGGCCACGGCCTACGCCTCATCGGGACCCGATGAGCGGGTCAAAGGCTACCTGATCCCGCAGGCCGAGGCCGGGAACATCGACCTCGTGGCACGCGCCTGGATCGGAGAGAGGCCGGTCGGCTTCCTCTACGACCCGCACCGCCGGGTGTTCCGGGCTGACACCGAGAGAATCGGGGATCTTCCCTACGGTCGACTTGCCGGCGCGACCTTCCTCGGCGTACCAGTCGGTTCCGGATGGAGGCTCGGAATCGATCGCGATCTCGACTTCCTTCCGGACGGCGACGAGGCGGCCCACGGAGCATCCACCTCCGCGGCGGATACCGACGGCGACGGGTTCCCGGACGGCTACGAGGTGCGGCACGGCTCGCGCCCTGGCGATCCAACCTCCCGGCCCGTCGACAGCGCGAAGCCCACGATCCGCGGGGCCGAGGTGGTCTGGGTGAATTCGACCGTCGCGAAGATCCGCTGGGAGACGGACGAGGAGACGGTCGCTCGCGTCCGGGTTGTTGACGGTTGGATCACAGAGATCGTCCAGCCTGCGCGGCAACACTCGTTGATCGTGCGGGGGCTCAAGCCGGGCCGGGATTACACGGTGCTCGTCGAGGCCAAGGACTTGGCGCACCCCGCCAACAGGGCGGAAGCCCGGCTCACGATCCTCACCCAGCCGCCCCTCTTCCGCAGCGTCCACATGGCCGGGACCACGGTCACTCGCGAGACCGACCGGGTCACGGGCATGGAGGTGCTGCGCGCCGAATTCAGCGTCGTGGACGAGCTCGACCGTCCCGTCGAGGGCGCGGTGGTCCACTTCAAGGTGGTCGAGTGGGCGCCCGGGAAGGGGGAGAACACCGTCCGCTTCTTCTCCGCCCCTCCCACCCGCGGCGGCCGGACAGCCATGACGGTGCCGGTCTCGCTGCCGTTCGCCGAAATCCTGGTCGACCGCCGCTCCGGGAAGGGGGTCGAGGACCCCCATACCCATCGCCTCTACTTCCATCCGCTCGACGGCGAGCACCGCTACTGGGCGCGGCCGGAGCCGCCTACTTCAGGTGCTTCCTCAGGAAAGTCAGCGTCCGCGGCCAGGCCTGCTGGATCGCCTTGAAGTTGGCTCCGTCCCGGCCCTCCTGCGAGCGGGTGAAGCCGTGGCCCGCGCCCTCGTAGGTGTGCGGCTCGAAGGTCTTGCCCAGCCTTTTCATCTCGGCTGCCGCTGGCGGGACGGTCACGTTGACCCGCGCGTCGTCGCTGCCATAGTGGCCCAGGACCGGGGCCTTGATCTTCGCGATCTCCGCGGCCTCGGGCGAGGGGCCGTAGAAGACGACGGAGGCGTCCAGCTCCGGCTGCGCGGCGGCATAGGAGAAGCTCTGCGCGCCGCCCCAGCAGAAGCCGAGGACCGCGGTCTTGCCGTTCGACGCGGGGATCTTGGCGGCATAGTCGTGGACGGCGTTGAGCCGCGCGGTCGCCTCCGCGGGCGTCAGCCCGCGCACGAGCTTCGACACCTCGTCGCGGCTCGACATGGCCTCGGTGCCTCCGCCGTTGGGCGCCTTCCCGGAGACCAGGTCGGGGACGACGGCGATGAACCCGTCCCGGGCGAGCTGGTCGCCGACGCCGCGGATCCAGTCG
>Ga0190265_10000057_pt1 | contig 133411 bp, 129 predicted proteins | sample Popmic124T_FD_133135 | JGI IMG/M metagenome (GOLD analysis project Ga0190265, IMG submission 133135) | Populus adjacent soil microbial communities from riparian zone of Indian Creek, Utah, USA - 124 T | ecosystem: Environmental > Terrestrial > Soil > Riparian zone | place: USA: Utah... | reverse complement strand
TAGAGCTTGCCGTCGTCGCCGAACTTCATCCAGGCGATGTCGTCGCCGATCGTCTCGACGGTCCAGCCCTCGAGCGTCGGGATCAGCATCGCGAGGTTCGTCTTGCCGCACGCCGACGGGAACGCGCCCGTGACGTACTTGACCTCACCGGCGGGCGAGGTGAGCTTGAGGATCAGCATGTGCTCGGCCATCCAGCCCTCGTCGCGCGCCATCACCGAGGCGATCCGCAACGCGAAGCACTTCTTGCCGAGCAGGGCGTTGCCGCCGTAGCCCGAGCCGAACGACCAGATCTCGCGCGTCTCGGGGTAGTGGACGATGTACTTGTTGTCCGCGTTGCACGGCCATGAGACGTCCTCGACGCCGTCGGTGAGCGGCATGCCAACCGAGTGGACGCACGGAACGAACTCGCCGTCCTCGCCCAGCACGTCGAGCGCGCCCTGGCCCATCCGGGTCATGATCCGCATCGAGACCGCGACGTACGGAGAGTCGGTGCACTGAACGCCGACGTGGGCGATCGGCGAGCCGAGCGGGCCCATCGAGAAGGGCACGACGTACATCGCGCGGCCCTCCATGCAGCCGTCGAAGAGGTCGGCGAGCGAGTCGCGCATCTCCTGCGGAGCGCGCCAGTTGTTGGTCGGGCCGGCGTCGGCCTCGTCCTCGGAGCAGATGAAGGTGCGGTCCTCGACGCGCGCGACGTCACCGGGGTCGGAGAGCGCGAGGTAGGAGTTCGGGCGCTTGGCCTCCGAGAGCTTCTCGAAGGTGCCGGCGTCGACGAGCGTCTGGCAGAGCCGGTCGTACTCCTCGGCGCTGCCGTCGCACCAGTAAATGGACTCCGGCTTTGTGAGGGCTGCGATCTCCTCCACCCAGGCGACGAGCTTCTTGTTCTGGGTAGGGGCAGTCATCTCGGACGTCGGGCTCACGGCGGGGGCTGGCTCCTCGGTGGCTGACATGGGGAGAGAAACGGGGTTGGGGACGGTACCGAACCGTCCGGGCGTCCGATTTGTGGTCGCACGCCCACGAGTAGTGTCGTCCGGAACGAGCGGAAAAGCCAATGGAAATGGAGGCCTGACATGCCGACACGGAAAGGAAGCGGCGAGTGGCGCGGCGACCTGATGGGCGGCAGCGGCGAGCTCGAGGTCGGCGACGGAGTCTTCAAGGGCCCGTACTCGGCGAAGTCGCGCTTCGAGGAGGGCGACGGGACCAATCCCGAGGAGCTGATCGCCGCCGCGCACGCAGCCTGCTTCTCGATGGCGATCAGCAACGTTCTCTCGACCGACGGCCACGTGCCCGAGTCCGTGCGCACCGTCGCCGAGCTGGAGCTGCGCTCACCGGAGACCGGACCGCCGATCCGCAAGATCACGCTGCGCACCGAGGGCCGGGTGCCGGGCATCGACGCCGAGCAGTTCGGCGAGTACGCCGAGCGGACCAAGGACGAGTGCCCGGTGTCCGTCGCGCTCGCCGCCGTACCGGAGATGGTGGTCGAGGCGACGCTGCTCTCCTAGCGCCGCCGAGCGGGCTATGATTCGCCGCTCGCGCGGATGTAGCTCAGCTGGCTAGAGCGTCTGCTTGCCATGCAGAAGGTCGTGGGTTCGAATCCCATCATCCGCTTGCGACGAAGCCCGCTTCAGGAGCGGGCTTCGTGCTTTGACGGGCCGGTAGTCTCGGCGCGGGATGGCGCGCCCGAGGGTCGACTACGAGCAGCACGGGCAGACCTACGCACGGCATCGTGAGGCGGATCCGCGGATCGCGGATCGAATCCGCGCGGCGCTCGGGGACGCACGGACGGTCGTGAACGTGGGCGCCGGATCGGGGTCATACGAGCCGACCGACCGCTGGCTGCTCGCCGTAGAGCCGAGCGCGACGATGCGCGCACAGCGCCCAAGCAACGCGGCGCCCGCGATCGCGGCGAGTGCGGAGGCCCTGCCGTTCGACGACGACGCTTTCGACGCAGCGATGGCGTGCGTGACGATCCACCACTGGGATCCCCCGGAGGCCGGCCTTGGGGAGCTGCGCCGTGTCGCTCGGGGGCCCGTCGTGGTGTTCACCTTCGACCTCGCCGGACTCCCCGCCTGGCAGCTCGACTATCTCGCCGAAGGGCTGGAGATCGAGCTGCCGCGCTTCCCGGCGATGGCCGCGGTGGAGAGCGCCTTGGGCGGGCAGACGCACGTCGCGCACATCCCCACCCCCGCGGACTGCGTCGACGGTTTCTTCGAGGCGTTCTGGAACCGCCCGGAGGCGCTGCTCGACCCGTCGATCCGCGCGTCGCAGTCGATGTGGGCGCTGCTACCGCCGGGCGCCGAGGATCGGATGGTCGCCCGACTCGCCGCCGACCTCGAGTCGGGTGCCTGGGACGCCGAGCACGGTCACCTCAGGGAGATGGCGCAGCTCGACGGCGGCCTGCGCCTGGTCGTGTCCGAGCCCGCCTGAGCGGTGCGGACTAGCGGCGGCGCTTCGGCTTCTTGGGCTTCTTGACGCGGAAGGCGGGCGTCGCCTCCACGGTCTCGGCCAGAACGCGCAGTGTGTACTTGCCGGGCTTGAGCCGCTTGCCGCCCACCCGGCCCGGGAAGGGCAGGCTGTTGGCGCCGGCGGTGCCGGCATCGCTGAAGCTGCCCTTCACCACGGTCCGCGAGCAGCGCTTGGCGGCCCGGTTGCGCCTGGTCGGCTTGCGACAGCGCCCGTTGACGCGCTTCCCAGGCTGCTTCTGCACCACCGTGAAGCGCACGTTTGCGGCGCGGTTGAGCCGGTAACGGATAGTCGCGCCGCTCTTGGCGCGGAACGCCTTGGGCGAGATCTTCAGGTCGGTCAGCTGGAGCTTCACCTGAGTCGGCGGAGCCGGCTGTGGTCCCACCGTCACGAACCTCTTGACGTACACACGACACGAGTTCGACGGGTTGAAGCCGAAGTCGCAGGTCGCCGGATCGCCCTCGCGCCAGACGACGTACGGAGTTCCACTCACGTCCGCGAGCTGCGGCGAGATGGCGCTGTCCGTCGGATCGATGTTCAGCGGGGAACCGACCGTCACCCAGCTCGTTCCGTTGAAGCGCCGCACATAGCCCACCTGGTTGACGCCATTCCACTGATTGAGCGAGACCCACAGCTGGCCGCCGACGCTCGCTATCAGACCGCCTCCGTCCTCGGTGGTGTCGACCTCGAGCGCGCCGCCACCGAGGGGCGCGGTCCAGCTGCCGCCGCTGAGGCGCCTGACGTAGGTGTGCGTCGTGTCCGAGAGGCCGGCATCCTCGAGCCAGGCGACGTGGGGAACGCCGCCGATCGACGCCAGGGTGGCATCGAAGGTCTCGGCCGCCGGGTCGATGTTAAGCCCGCCCGGGTCTGGCTCGACCCAGCTGGAGCCCTCGAGGCGCTTGACGTACGCCCGGCCGTCGTCGCTGACCCCATCCTCCGACCACGCGACGTACGGCACGCCACCTACCGACGCGACGAACGAGTCGTAGCCGTAGCCGACGGGATCGATGTTGAGCGAGCCCGCGTCGGGCTCCTCCCACGTCGTGCCGTTGAACCGCTTGACGTAGACCTGGCCGACCCCGCCGGCGTCCTCCTCGAACCACGTGACGTACGGCACGCCGCCGACGTTGGCGATCCGGGGCAGGGATGCCTCGTGGTTGACGTCCTGGTTGAGCGAGCCGCCGACGTCGGTCCACGCTCCACCTTGGAAGCGGCGAACGCGGATCTGGTTGATCGAAGCGCCGCTCCACTGCTGATAGGTGATGTAGGGGACGCCGCCGACGTCGGCTATCTCGACGAACGGGCCCGCGAAGCCGGAGATCGCCGACCCGCCTCCGACGAACCCCCACGCCCCGCCGTTGAGCTGGCGCACGAAGCTCCCGCTGTTGGCGAGCTCCGACCACCCGACCGTGGGAAGTCCGCCGACGTTCGCGATGCTCGGATAGTCGGGCGCCGCAGACGGCACCGTGGTCAGCGACCCCGCGACGGGCTGCTGCCAGTCCGCGTGCGCGCTCGCGGGCAGCGCCGCGAACGCGGCGGCCACGGCGACTACGAGTTTGAGCCCCTGCTTCACCATCCGAGTCCGCGGCCAACCTAAAGGCGTGCCCAGACGGTGTCAACGCCTGCTGGCGCAGGCGATCGGTTCAGGGACTCAACTCTTCTTACCGGCGATCGCCCGCTGGAGCTGATCCTTGTCCATCTTCGAGCGGCCGTCGATGCCGAGCTGACGCGCCTCGTTGTAGAGCTGGTCGCGCGTCCGGCCACGCGGACCGGGCTTGCCTGAGCGCTGGCCGCCCCGACGACCGGACGAGATGTCCTCGGTCGAGCTGCGCGAGCGCTGACGCGACTCGCCAGCGCGGGCGCGCTCCTTGTTGACGGTGCGCGCCGCGATCTCCTCGGCGCGCGACTCGGAGCGGCCCTGCTCCTTCTGGCTCTTCTTGACGTGCTCGTACTGACGGGCGCGCTTGGTGCCCTTCTTGACTCCGCGCGGGGGCATCTCTCAGGTCCGGCGCTCGAGCTCGTCAGCCTCGCGGGACTTCTCCTCGGCGGTCTGCTGAGCCTCGGTCGCCTGGTCCTTGACCTCTCCCTTGCGCTCCTCGCGCTGGCCTTGGCGGCGAATGTCAGGATCGCCGGTTACGTCTCCGACGGCCTTCTTGGCGCGGCCGGTGATCTTGTCCAAGATGCTCACGGGTGCTGGTCTCCTCTTGATCGGGTCGAGGGACTGCCTACCCGCCCTCGGCAGCCGGAAACCGTTTCGCTGGGAGGCGCCCGGGTAGGCATCGAAGCTCCCGAGCGAAGGAGCGACCATGAGCAAGACCGCTCGTGACGTGATGACCGGCGACGCGCAGTGCATCGGCGAGAACGACTCGGTTCTCGATGCAGCGAAGCGCCTCTCGGAGCTTGATGTCGGCGCGATGCCGATCTGTGGCGAGGACGACCGCCTGAAGGGGATGGTCACCGACCGCGACATCGTCGTGAAGGTGCTGGCCGAGGGCCGTGATCCGGCATCGACCCGCGCTGGCGAGCTCGGCGAGGGCAAGCCGGTGACGATCGGCGCCGACGACTCCGTCGAGGAGGCCATCCACACGATGAAGGAGCACAAGGTCCGGCGACTGCCGGTGATCGACGGCCACCGGCTGATCGGAATCGTCAGCCAGGCGGACTTGGCGCGCTCGGTGGACGAGGGGCAGGTCGGCGAGCTGGTCGAGGCGATCTCCGCCAGCTAGCCGCGACCAGAGCAGCACCGGCGAGCGTCGAAGCGCCCGCCGGTGTCAGCTCACGCCGGTCGTCTACTCGAGGCGCATGACACCTGGGCGGGTCAACGACCAGATCACCCAGACGTCGAGCGCGATCACGAGGATCGCCCAGAACGGGTAGTACGGGATGAAGAAGAAGTTCGCGATCGCGCTCAGCGTCACGAGCCAGAGCGCAGCCAGGACCGCCCACGGGCGCTGACCGAACAGGCCCATGCCGGTAAGCACGAGCAGGACGCCGAGGAGCAGGTGGATCCAACCCCAGGCGGACGTGTCGAGATCGAAGGCGTAGTTGCCGGCCACGACGAAGAACTCGTCATCGAAGATCGCAGCCAGGCCGGCGACGATCTGGAACGAGCCGATGATGACCAGCATGCAGGCCGCAAACGCCACGCCGCTCGCCGCCCACCCCGAGACCTCGGGCGCTCCGCGGCCCGGATCGTGTTGAGCATTCATCACTACCTCCTTGCTGACGCCCCAACTGGGGGCCAGTTCCAGCCGCACGCGTGCGGCTGCTGCCACCGCTGTTGTTCGACGGGATCGAGCCTTCCCCCTCCACGCGGCCTATGCTGAGCCCGTGGCCTACACGACTCTCGAGGGACGTCAGGAGCTGCTTGACGCACTGGCACCGGCCGTCGATGACCTCGGGCTGGCGCTTGCGATGCTCGGCGCCGCCTACGAGGCGCTCGACCAGGCGACCGCGGACCACCTCGAGGAGCAGCTGTTCGGACCGGTCCAGCGCGCCTACGGGCGGTCGAAGCGCGCATACGCGGCATTCGCGGAGCGCTCCGGGCTGACCGCGGCGACCTTCGAGTCGCAGTCTTCAGGCCTGCCGTCGACGGGCGCCAGGGGATTCATCGACAACGCCACGAATGCCATCGGCGCTGCCGGCGGCGAGCTCGCAACGGTGCAGGACTCGCCGAAGATGCTCGAGGTCGGCGACGCCGAGCTACGGCGGGACCTGATCGAGCTGCGCGAGCTGATCGCCGACGTGCCGCAGCGCGCACGCGATCTCGTGCGCCGTCTCGGCCGTTAGCCGGACTTCGCCGCCAGGCGCTCGTTCAGCCGCCGCTCGACGCTCGGCCACTCCGAGTCGACGATCGAGTAGAAGGCCGAGCTGCGCACGCGGCCGCTGTGGGCGATCAGGCGATCCTGGCGGTGCACGCCCTCGAGCTCCGCTCCGAGCGCGAGGATCGCGCCGCGTGAACGCTCGTTCAAGGCGTCGGTGACGATCTGGACGCGCTGGCAGCCGCAGGCCTCGAAGGCGTGGCGGAGCATCAGCAGCTTCGCCTCGACGTTCTCGCCGCCGCCCCAGCGCGACGGGACGAGGAACGTCGCGCCGATCTCCAACGTGCGGTTGTCCTCGTCGATCAGGCAGTAGCTGGTGCTGCCGATCGGCTCGCCGCTGGCCGCGTCGAGCGTTACGTAGTGCTGGCGCTCGCCGTCGCGCGCCGCCTGCAGGCATAGCTCGACGTACTCGTGGACCGCGTCGCGCGAGACCGACAGGTCCCACGGCCACCACGTGAACAGCTCGGGCTCGCGCGAGATGGCGAACAGCGCGTCCTCGTGGTCGGCGGTGAGCGGCTCCAGGGCCACGCCCTCACCGGCCAGGCGGACGGCCAGATCCCAAGCGACGCCGGCCACCGCTAGTCCCCTTTGACCACCAGCAGCGTGCCGAGCGCGAGCAGCGCGATGCCGAGCACCCGCTGGACGGTGAAGCCGCGCTCCTCGACGCCGAACCAGCCGAGCCGGTCGATGACGACCGCGAGCGTCAGCTGGCCGGCGATCGTGGCGGCGGTGACGCCTCCGGCCCCGAGCGTCCGCACCGACACGAGAACGGTCGTCACGTACGCAGCGCCGAGCAGGCCACCGGTCAGGTAGTACCAGCGGAGGTCGGCGGCGGCGCTCACCTCGCCGAAGCCGCCGGCGAACAGCGCCGTGATGCATGCGAGCACCGCCAGCCCGACCGCGAACGAGACCGACGCGGCGGCGAAGGTGCCGACCGACTTGCCGAGCGTCGAGTTGATCGGCGCCTGCATCGCGACCAGTCCGCCCGCGGCGACCATCGCCAGAACCGCGACCCAGCGGTCCACGGCTACTTCGCCTCGAGCCAGTTGGGCCCGGCGCCGGCGTCGACCTCGAGCGGCGGATCCATCGCGAACGCGCCCGCCATCGCGCGGCAGACGATCTCCGTCGCCCGGGCGACCTCGTCCTCGGGGGCCTCGAACAGCAGCTCGTCGTGGATCTGGAGCACCAGCCGCGTCCGCAGGCCGGCGTCGCGCAGCGCACGAGTCGAGTCGATCATCGCCACCTTCATGATGTCCGCCGCCGTGCCCTGGATGACCATGTTCACCGCGAGCCGCTCGCCGAGCATCCGCGTCTGGCGGTTGCGCGCGCGCAGCTCGGGGATCCGACGGATGCGGCCGAACTCGGTCGCCACATAGCCCTGGTCGGTGGCCTGCGCGATCGTCGAGTCGATGAACGCCTTGACCGCTGGGAAGCGCTCGAGGTAGCGGTCGATGAACCCCTGCGCCTCGTCCTGGGGTATCTGCAGCCGGTCGGCGAGCCCGTAGGCCGAGAGGCCGTAGACGATCCCGTAGTTGACCATCTTCGCCTTCGAGCGCGTGCCGGGATCGACCTTCTCACCCTCACTGCCAAGGATCCATGCAGCCGTGGCGGTGTGGACGTCCTCGCCGCGGCGGAAGATCTCCTTCAGCACCTCCTCGCCCGCGATGTGCGCGAGCAGGCGCAGCTCGACCTGCGAGTAGTCGACCGAGATCAGCCGGTAGCCCTCCTCGGCGACGAAGCAGGCGCGGATCTCGCGGCCGCGCTCGGTGCGGATCGGGATGTTCTGGAGGTTCGGGTTGTTCGACGACAAACGACCGGTGGCGGCGGCGACCTGGTTGAAGGTGGTGCGCAGGCGCCCGTCGGCTCCGACCAGGACCGGGAAGGCGTCGAGATAGGTCGACTTGAGCTTGGTCAGCTCGCGCCACTCCTCGATCAGCGGGACGATCTCGTGCTCGTCGCGGATCGCGGCGAGCACACGCGCGTCGGTCGAGAAGCCGGTCTTGCCGCGCCGCTTCTTCGACAGGCCGAGCTTGTCGAACAGCACCGCCGCGAGCTGCTGCGGCGAGCCGATCGTGAACTCGCCGCCGGCGAGCTCCCAGATCCGCCGCTCGAGCTCCAGCGCCTGCTCGCCGAGGCGGCTGCCGATCTCGCGCACCCGCTCGACGTCGAGCCGCACGCCCGCACGCTCCATCTCGACCAAGATCTCGACCAGCGGCAGCTCGATCTCCTCCATCAGGCGCGTCAGCCCGAGCTCCTCGAGCGAGTCGCGCTGGTGGGCGGCGAGCGCGTGAATCAGAGCGGCCTGCTCCGCGGCGGCCGTGGTCGCCTCGCCCGCCTTCCCTCCCTTGATGTCGATGCCGAGGCCGAGGTCCGTCGTGAGCTCGTCGAGCGGGTAGCCGCGCCGCGCCGGGTCGATCAGGTAGGCGGCGACCATCGTGTCGTGCTCCAGCGGTGGCGCCGGGATCGTCTCGCCGCCGTCGACCGTCGCCCAAGAGGCGATCGGCTGCTCGGCGACGGTCATCGACTTCCAGTCGTGCGCGATCAGCGGCCGCTCGCCCCAGGCCGCGACCACGTCGGTCAGCGTCTCCGCCTCGCCAGCGAGCGCTTCGGCGCCACCCGCGTAGGCGCCGAAGGTGAGCGGTCCGGCCTCCTCGAACCCGGGCAGCTGATCCTCGGGCGGAACGGGCCGCTCGGCCGCGAGCACCGCGTGACCGCCGTCGAGCCCGGACAGCGCCGCCGGCTTGGCGACCCGAACGCGGACCGACAGCTCCTCGGTAGCGGACGGCAGCGGCGCCGCCGCGTCGCCCTCGCCGAGCGCCTCCTCGAGCCGCCGCAGCGGGTCGCGCAGCTCGAACTCGCGGAAGACCTCGCGCAGCCGTGCGCGATCGGGCTCGCGCGAAAGCAGGTCGTCGAGGTCGATCTCCTCGACTGGGACGTCGCGGATCGACGTCGCCAGCTGCTTCGACACGCGGGCGTCCTCGGCGTGGTTGACCAGGTTCTCCTTGCGCTTGGCACCCGAGATCTGGTCGACGTTGGCGAGGATGCTCTCGAGATCGCCGAACTGCTGCAGCAGCTGCGCGGCCGTCTTGTCCCCGATGCCGGGGACGCCGGGGATGTTGTCCGAGGTGTCGCCCTTGAGGCCGTAGAAGTCGGGGATCGACTCCGGCGGGATCCCGTAGCGATCGATCACCGCCTGGCGGTCGTAGACCTTGGTGTCGGTGATCCCGCGGCCGGTCGCCATCACGCGCACGCCGTCCTCGACCATCTGGAAGGTGTCGCGGTCGCCGGTGACGATCATCACCTCGGTTCCGTGCTCGCGCGCCCGCCGCGCGAGCGTCGCGATCACGTCGTCGGCCTCGTAGCCCTCGGCGCTGACGTTCATGTAGCCGAACGCCTCCACCAACGGCGTGAAGTGCGGGAACTGCTCGCGCAGCAGGTCCGGTCGCGACGGGCGATCGCCCTTGTACTCGGGATAGAGCTCCTTGCGGCCCGACGCGCCGGCGTCCCAGACGACGATCGTCGGCTTCTGGCCGTACTCGGTCAGCAGCTTCACGAGCATCGAGGCGAAGCCGAAGATCGCGTTGGTCGGCTGACCGCCCGAGGTCGCGATCGACTCCGGTAGCGCGAAGAAGGCGCGGTACACCAAGCTGTTCCCATCGATCAGGAACAGCTCTTTCGGGGAGTCGGCGGCCACGCGCCCAGGCTATCGGCGCGGCCGGTCCGAGCCGGGCCCGCGCGGTCTATATGTTTCGGCGTCCCCCGTATGGCCAACACCAGCGCACAGTTCTCACTCACCCTGCGCGTCGAGCTCCCGCACGAGTCCGGCACGCTGAGCAAGGTCACCGCCGCGATCACGAAGGTCGGTGGCGCGATCGTCGCCGTCGACACCGTCGAGGCCGGCGGCGACGGCACGGTCCGCGAGATCACGATCGACTGCGAGAGCCAGGACCACCGCGGGCGGGTCATCAAGGCGGTCCAGTCGGTCCAGGAGGCGAAGCTCGTCGAGACGACCGACCGCACGTTCGAGCTCCACCGCCGCGGCAAGATCTACACCGGCCTCGCCGCCCCGCTGAAGAGCCGCGACGACCTCTCGATGGCCTACACCCCGGGCGTGGCGCGTGTCTGCACCGCGATCCACGAGAACCGCCAGAAGGCCTTCAAGTACACGATCAAGGCGAACACGGTCGCCGTCGTCACCGACGGGACCGCGGTCCTCGGGCTCGGCGACATCGGCCCCGAGGCCGCGATGCCCGTGATGGAGGGCAAGGCGATGCTCTTCAAGGAGTTCGCCGACGTCGACGCCTTCCCGATCGCGCTCGACACCAAGGACCCGGACAAGATCGTCGAGACGGTCAAGTTGATCGCGCCCACCTTCGGCGGCATCAACCTCGAGGACATCTCCTCGCCGCGCTGCTTCGAGATCGAGCAGCGGCTGATCGAAGAGCTCGACATCCCCGTCTTCCACGACGACCAGCACGGCACCGCGATCGTCGTGCTCGCCGCGCTGTTCAACGCCTGCCGCCTGACGGGACGCAAGATCGAGGACCTGTCGGTCTCGATGGCCGGCGCCGGCGCGGCCGGCGTCGCGGTCGCGAAGATCCTGATGGGCGCGGGCATCACCAAGGTCGTCGCGTGTGACCGCTTCGGCGCGATCCACACCGGGCGCCAGGACTACGAGGCCGGCTCGATGAACGCCCCGAAGCGCTGGCTGGCCGAGAACACCAACCACGAGCGCCGCGACGGCTCCCCGGCCGAGATGCTCGAGGGCACGGACCTCTTCTGTGGCCTCTCAGGCCCCGGGATCATCTCCGCAAAGGATCTCGCGCGAATGAACGAGGACCCGTTCGTCTTCGCGATGGCGAACCCGAACCCCGAGGTCCGTCCCGAGGAGGCCGCGCCCTACGTCCGCGTGATGGCGACCGGCCGTTCGGACTATCCGAACCAGATCAACAACGTGCTCGCGTTCCCGGGAATCTTCCGCGGCGCGCTCGACGTTCGCGCCGCCGCGATCACCGAGGAGATGAAGCTCGCAGCCGCGAAGGGCATCGCCGCCACGATCGACGACGACGAGCTGACCGAGGACTACATCATCCCGTCGGTCTTCAACCGCGAGGTCGGCCGCGAGGTCGCCCGCGCCGTCGCCGAGGAGGCCGAGCGCGAGGGCGCCGCCCGCCTCGACGATCAGACCGCAGAGCTCTCGCTGCCGACCTGATCCAACGCGCCCTGACCCGGCTGGGGCCGGCGGGCGTAAGGTCTAAGCGGTGAAGGTCACCGTCACAGGCGCGACCGGCACGCTCGGCCGCCAGCTCGTCGAGACGCTGCTCGCGCGCGGCGACGAGGTGACCGTCCTCTCACGCGACGCGGCGAAGGCCGAGCGCGCCTTCGACGGCCGTGTGACCGCTCTCCCCTGGTCCGCCCCGAAGACCGAGCAGCCGCCCGGCGCCGCCCTCGCCGGAGCGGACGGCGTGATCCACCTGCTCGGCGAGCCGGTGGCGCAGCGCTGGAACGAGGACACCAAACGCGAGATCCGCGACTCGCGCGTGCTCTCGACAGCCAACCTCGTCGCGGCGATCGCAGCGCTGCCCGAGCCCGACCGTCCGCGTGCGCTCGTCTCCCAGTCCGCCAGCGGCTACTACGGCCCACGCGGCGACGAGCCGGTCACCGAGGACCACGCAGCCGGCGACGACTTCCTCGCCCGCGTCTGCGTCGAGTGGGAGGCCGAGGCGCGCAAGGCCGAGGCGCTCGGCGTGCGCGTGGCGATCACGCGCACCGGAGTCGTGCTGTCGCAGTCCGGCGGCGCCCTGGAGAAGATGCTGACGCCGTTCAAGCTCGGCATCGGCGGGCCGGTCGCCGGCGGCAGCCAGTACATGCCCTGGATCCACGCCGACGACGTCGTCGGAGCGTGGGTCCTCTGCCTCGACTCGAACGGGGCGTCGGGACCGTTCAACCTGGCTGCGCCGCGACCAGCCACGAACAAGGAGCTGTCGCGAGCGCTGGGGCGGGTCCTTCGCCGCCCGGCGATCGCGCCGGTGCCCGCGTTCGCGCTCGAGCTGCTCTACGGCGAGATGGCCCAGATCGTGACGACCGGCGTTCGCGCGGTCCCAGAGCGGCTCGAGCAGCGCGGCTACGCATTCCGCGAGCCGGAGCTCGAGCCCGCGCTGCGCTCGGCCACCGGCAAGGGCTAGGAGGCCGGTGTCAGCGCCAGGCAGCTAACCGGGCGGCCGACGGCATCGCCGCGCCGGTCGATCTCGAACGGGCGGATCGGTCCGCCGCGCCTCCCCGGCTTGCGCCCTGCGGCAATGACCGCACGCCGGTCGCCCCCGCCGTCCTCGATCGCGTCGAGCACGAGCCGCATCGCGTCGTAGCCCTGGCGGGCGTTGGCGGCCACGCTGGGCGCGACCGCGGTCAGTGCGCAGGACTCGCCCGGCGCGAGGGAGAACCGTCCCGCGCCCGTGGCGAGCGCCGGTCCGCCCCATACCGGGGCGCCGGGCACGCGGGTCGCGATGTCAGCCAGCAGCGCGCCGGCCTCCGGACCCGCGGCACCCGAGTAGAGGATCGCGTCCGGCTTCGCCTCCGCCAGCTCCTCCGCCAGCTCGGCGGCCTGCTCGCGGGTCTGCCGTGGATCGTCGGTCTCGCGCGCGGCGACCTGCGCGACCGTCTGTGGAAGGCCCGTGCCGATCAGCGCGAGGACCATGCCCTCGAGCTCGTGATCGGAGATCTGCTCGCCGTCGACGATCGCGAGCCGGCGCGCACCGCGCTCGCGCAGCCGAGCGACGATCTCGCGTGCAGCGTCGAGGTCCGGCGGGACGAGCCGCACGAAGGTTCGCTCGCCCTCCGGGTAGTAGCGCTCCGGGCCGGCACGCGGTCGGCCCGGAGGCCGGCGCGTCAGGCTCGTGAGCCCGTCGGCCGGCGAGACCTGCAGGATGCCAGCCCGGTTGGTGACCGGCAGCGAGACGGCCGACCCGCCCTGATCGAGCTCGCCGACGTACGCGATCGTCTTGACGTCGTCGACGGCACGCTCGGCGTTCGCCTCGACCGTCCCCGGGTCCCACCGCTCGTCACTGGGACGGGTCGAGGAGAGCACGACGAGCCGGACGTCGCGTCCACCGGCCCGACCCTTCGCCTCGGCGAGGGCGCGGCGCATACCGCGCTCGGTCGCCCGTCCGGCGTCCGCCGCCTCCCCATGCGCCGGAAGGCTTGCGTAGACCGTCACCGCGTCGCCCTTGACCCGGTTGACCGGATCGGAGCCGTCGCCGCAGGCGGCGAAGGCCGTCGTCAGGACGGCGAGCGTTAGGAGGGACGCGCGGCGCACCGCCGCGATTCTATGAGCGGTCAGCTGTCGCCGGGGCTGGCAGGCGGCCCATGGATGATCTGGCGCACGAACGGCAGCGCGATCTGCACCGCTGCCGCGACGAACGCGATGATCGCGGTGAACAGGAAGGCGTCGAACGCCTTGATCCCGAACGCCCAGGCCGTGACCCAGATCACGAGGCCGACGGTGAGGGTGACTAGAACGATCATGGCCGGCAGATTACCGGCGCAGGGCGTCGGCAAGCTCGCCGACCGCCGCTCCAACCGCATCCGCCCCGCCCTCGCCGGCCGCACGCACGACGCGACTGCCGACGATCACCCCGTCGGCTAGATCGCCGACCGTCGCTGCCTGGTCGCCGGTCGAGATCCCGAACCCGACAGCCACCGGAACGCTGCTCGACGCCCGGACACGCTCAACGAGCTCTGGCAGCTCTGGCGGCAGCTCCGCGCGCTCGCCGGTGGTGCCGGCGAGCGAGACCGCGTAGACGAACCCGCGCGCATTGCGCCCGACCTCCGCGATGCGCCCGGCGGTGCTCGAGGGCGCGACGAGCGGCACCAGCGCGAGGCCGGCCACGTCGCACGCATCGCGCACGATCGCCGCCTCGTCCTGGGGCAGATCGGGGACGATCAGCCCGGCGGCACCGGCGGCCGCCGCACGCTCCGCAAATGCCTCTGGACCGTCGACGAGCACGATGTTCGCGTAGACCATCAGCACGATCGGAACGCGGTCGGCGACGTCGGCGCAGAGTGCGAGCACATCACTCGGTGTGACGCCTGCCTCCAGCGCTGCGGTTCCGGCCGCATGGATCACCGGCCCGTCGGCGAGTGGGTCCGAGAAGGGAATGCCGAGCTCGATCAGATCGGCTCCCGCATCGATCGCAGCATCTAGCGACGCCCTCGAGGTCTCCAAATCCGGGTAGCCACCCATCAGGTACGGCATCAAGGCTGCCCGCTTGCCGTGTGAGGCGAACGCCGCCTCGATCCGCTCGGCGCCGCGTGGCGCACTGATCGCGCTCACCGAGCAAGTACCTCAGCGAGATCCTTGTCACCGCGCCCCGACAGCACGACCGCGTCAAGACCTCCCGGCCGCGCGTTCGCGAACAACCACGCAAGTGCGTGCGAGGGCTCCAACGCCGGGATGATCCCCTCGAGTCGCGATAGCCGCTTGAAGGCGTCGACGGCAGCGTCGTCCTCAACCGCGACGTACTTGACGCGGCCCTCGTCCCGCAGCCAGGCGTGCTCTGGGCCAGAGCCCGGGTAGTCGAGGCCCGCGGAGATCGAGTGGGCCTCGAGCACCTGGCCATCAGCGTCTTGGAGGACGGCGGAGAACGCGCCATGCAGGACGCCCCGGGCGCCGATCGTCAGCGGGGCCGAGTGTCGTCCGCTCTCCAGGCCCGCTCCCGCGGCCTCGACGCCGATCAGCTCGACCCCCTCGTCGAGCACAAACGGCGCAAACGCGCCGATCGAGTTCGAGCCGCCGCCGACGCACGCGATCACGCGCTCCGGCAACCGTCCCTCGATGTCGAGCATCTGCCCACGCAGCTCGTCGCCGATCACCCGCTGGAGGTCTCTGACCATCGCCGGGTAGGGAGCGGGACCGACCGCCGAGCCGATGATGTAGTGCGTCGTGTCCGCATTGGCGACCCAGTCGCGGATCGCCGCGCTGACCGCCTCCTTGAGCGTCCGCGCCCCGGCCTCGACCGCCTCGACACGCGCCCCGAGCAGCCCCATCCGCTCGACGTTCGGCTTCTGGCGGCGCATGTCCTCGCTGCCCATGTAGACGATGCACTCGAGGTCGAGCAGCGCGCAGGCCGTGGCGGTCGCCACGCCGTGCTGGCCGGCGCCGGTCTCGGCGATGATCCGGCGCTTGCCCATCCGCTTGGCGAGCAGCGCCTGGCCGAGCGCGTTGTTGATCTTGTGCGCGCCGGTGTGGTTGAGGTCCTCGCGCTTGAGGTAGACGGTCGCGCCGACTGCGTCCGAGAGCCGTCCCGCCCGGTAGAGCGGCGTGGGCCGTCCGACGTAGTCGCGCAGCAGGTCGTCGAGCTGCTCGCGGAAGGCAGCATCCTCGCGTGCCGCGATCCAAGCCCGCTCGAGCTCGTCGAGCGCCGGGATCAGCGTCTCCGGGACGAAGCGGCCGCCGTATGGCCCGAACTCCCGCTCAGCGGGCTGCGCGCCAGGGCCCGTCGCGGTCATGCCTGCGCGGGCTCCCGCTCGTCAGCCTCCGCGACGGCATTGAAGAACGCCTCCATCAGACCGGGATCCTTGCGGCCCGGCGCTAGCTCGGTGCCGCTCGCGGAGTCGACGGCATAGGGCTGGACCGTTGCCACCGCGTCCGCGACGTTGTCCGGCGTCAGGCCTCCCGAGAGCACGACGGGCACGCTACCGCGATGGTGGCGCACCAGGTCCCACTCGAATGTCTCGCCGGTCCCGCCGCGGTGATCGGGCACATACGCATCGAGCAGGTGGAAGCCGGTGTAGAACGCATCGAGATCGCGGACCGAGGCGGCGTCCTTGACGCGGATTGCCTTCATGACCTTGGCCCCAGTCCGGCGGGCCGCCTCACGGCAGTACGCCGGACCCTCGTCGCCGTGCAGCTGAAGCAGCGACAGCTTGTAGCGATCGGCGGCCAGCGCAACCTCGTCGAGGGTCGCGTTGACGAAGACGCCGGTGATCTCGAGCCGCCGGTGCAGCAGAGCGCCGATCTCCTCCGCGACCTCCGGCGGACAGGCGCGCTTGCTCTCCGGCCAGAGGATCAGCCCGATCGCCCAGGCGCCTAGGTCGGTCGCCATCCGGGCGTCGTCGAGGTTGGTTATGCCGCAGGACTTGACACGGGTCACGGCCCAATCGTCGCACGCCCGCCCATCCGAGCGGATGAGCGGGCGTGTTCGCGACTGAGGGGAGGAACGCCTTAGGGCAGGCCCGGCAGGCCGCCGCCGGGATCCTGGCTCTCACTATCGAGCGTGGCGGGCCGCTTGCCGAGCTCGATCTCGACCGTCTTGCGCTCGTCGCCGCGGTAGAAGACGACGGTCACCTTGTCGCCGGGCTTCTTGTCCGAGATCGCAGCAGGCACGTCATCGGAGCCGGTGACCTTCTGGCCATCGACCTCGACGATCAGGTCTCCGCCCGCTACGACGCCCTCGCCGGTCGTCGTGCTGCCTGCCCGCAGACCGGCCTTGTCGGCAGGGCCATCCTCGGTCACCTTCTGGATCAAGGCGCCGGAGTCGCTCTCGAGGTTGAGGTCGCGGGCGAGGTCGTCGGTGATGCCGATCATCTCGATGCCGAGGAACGCGCGCTCGATCTCGTCACCTCGCTTGAGTGTCGGCAGCAGATCCTTGACGGTGTTGATCGGCACTGCGAACCCGATTCCAACCGAGCCCTGAGATCCGCCGGTCGCGATCTGCGAGTTGATGCCGATGACGCGACCGTTCGCGTCGAGCAGCGGGCCACCGGAGTTGCCGGGGTTGATCGCCGCGTCGGTCTGGATCACGTTGTCGATCTGAAAGCCGTTGGGGGCCTGGATGCGGCGCTGGAGCGCCGAGACGATGCCGGTCGTCACGGTGCGGGTGTAGGCGCCGAAGGGGTTGCCGATCGCGATCAGCGGGTCGCCGACCTCGACGCTGCCGGAGTCGCCGAGCGGCAGCGGCTGGAGGTCCGCCTCGTCGGGATCGACCTTGAGCACGGCGACGTCGCTCGAGATGTCCGTGCCGAGCACCTCGGCGTCGACGAAGTCGCCGTCGTCCTCGAAGCGCACGCCGACGTCGTCGGAGCCGTCCACGACATGGGCGTTGGTGATGATCGTGCCGTCCTTGTCGACCACGAAGCCGGATCCGGTCGCCGCGGTCTGCCCGCCGTCGGGCGTCCCGAACGGCGAGTCGCTCGACGACGCGGTGCCCTGCGCCTGGATGAACACGACGCCGCGCCCCTCCTGCTTGTAGATCTCGGAGACGGTGCGGCCGCCGTCGGTCGGCGAGGCGTTCGAGACCCCGCGTACGGGGATCGTCTGACGCTCGACGCGCGTGACGTCGTCGCCGGTGTCGATCACGTCTGTCGCGATCAAGGCAGCGCCGAGGACGAGAACGATGAGCCCGCCCAGCGCGCCCGCGAGCAAGGTCGAGAAGGACGAGCGCCGCTGTGGATTCGTGTCGTTCATGTCACTGAGTGTTCGAGATCGCGCTTAAGCGAGCCTAAAAGTGCTCGACGGCGCCCGGCTCGGACGCCTCCTCGGGCCCGGCGAGCGCCCTCACGGCCCCCTCGGGGTCGTCGGAGCGCATGACCGTCTCCCCGACCAGCACCGCGTCGACGCCGACCTGCTCGAGCTCCTCGATCTGCTCGCGGACGACGATGCCCGACTCGGAGACCACGACCTTCCCCGCCGGGACGTCCGGGAGCAGATCGAGCGTGCGCGAGACGTCGACCGAGAAGTCGGCCAGGTCCCGGTTGTTGATGCCGATCACGTCGGCGTCGAGCTCGAGCGCTACCTCGAGCTCATGCGGCTTGTGGACCTCGACGATCACGTCGAGGTCGAGCTCGCGCGCGTCGCTGTAGAGCGCCGCCAGATGGCTGTCCGGCAGCGAGCCGACGACGAGCAGGACCGCGTCTGCACCGGCCGCTCGGGCCTCTAGGAGCATGTAGGGGTCGACGGTGAAGTCCTTGCGCAGGATCGGCAGGTCGGTCGCGGCCCGCGCGGCGCGAACGTCGTCCAGCGACCCGCCGAAGTGGGCCTCCTCGGTGAGCACCGAGAGCGCCGCCGCCCCACCGCGCTCGTAGGCGGTGACGATGTCTGCGCAGCTCCAGCCGGCACGGATCTCGCCGGCCGACGGGGAGCGGCGCTTGTGCTCGGCGATCAGCGACGTCCCGGGACGCGACAGTGCCTCGGTGAACGGGCGCGCGTCCTCCGCGCTGCGCTGCGCCGCGAGTGCCTCCAGCTCGGCGAGCGGGAGCTCCGCGCGCCGACGGGCCAGCGCGCTGCGGGTCGCCCGGACGAGCTGCTCGAGGCGCTCGCTCACGGAGCCAGCTCCCGTGTCCGCGCGACGAAGCGGTCCATGACGTCGCTCGCCGCGCCCGAGTCGATCGCCTGCTCGGCGAGGCGGACGCCCTGCTCGAGCGACTCGCAGGCACCCCCGACGAGGATCGCGGCGCCTGCGTTGAGGACCGTCAGGTCGCGCTCCGGGCCGCCCGCGCCCGCCAGCACGCGGCGGGCGATCGCGGCGTTGGTCTCGGGCGTTCCGGCCGCCACCGCATCGTGCGGGGAAGTCTCCAAGCCGACCGACTGCGGCGTGACGACCGCCGTCTCGATGCGACCGTCGCGCAGCTCGACGACGTGCGTCGGGCCAGACACGCTCAGCTCGTCGAGCCCGTCGTCGCTGGCCACCACCATCGCGTGCTCACAGCCGAGCTCGCCCAGCGCCGCCGCCATGAAGTCCAGGAAGCGCAGGTCGGACACGCCGATCAGCTGGCGCTTCGCCCCGGCCGGGTTCGTCAGCGGACCGAGGAAGTTGAAGATCGTGCGCACGGCGAGCTCCTTGCGCACGGGGACGACGTGCTTCATCGCCGGGTGGTGCGCCGGCGCGAACATGAAGCCGAAGCCGACCTCGTCGATGCACGCCGCCACCGCGTCGGGGTCGAGGTCGATGCGGGCGCCGAGCGCCTCGAGCACGTCGGCCGAGCCCGAACGCCCGGTCGACGAGCGGTTGCCGTGCTTGGCCATCCGACAGCCGGCCCCGGCCGCGACGAACGCAGCCGTCGTCGAGACGTTGAACGTCGGTCTCCCGCCACCGGTCCCAGCGGTGTCGACGAGGTCGTCGTGAGCCGTTCGCACGGGCGTCGCCAGCTCGCGCATCGCGCGCGCCATTCCCGCGATCTCGTCGACCGTCTCCCCCTTGCTGCGAAACGCGATCAGCAGCCCTGCGGCCTGAGCCTCCGACGCACGCCCCTCCATGACCTCGTGCAGGCATGCCGCGGCCTCGTCAGCGCTCAGCGCCTCGCCTCGGCACAGGCGATCGATCGACTCGGTGAGGATCGGATTTGGCATCTCGGTTCGTGGCCCGCCGCTCAGAGCGACAGGAAGTTGCGAAGTATGGCCATCCCATCCCCCGTCAGCACGGACTCCGGGTGAAACTGCACGCCCTCGACCGGCAGCTCGCGGTGGCGGACGCCCATGATCACGTCGCCGAACGACGCCGAGCGCTCGAGCTCCGGAGGCAGGTCGGGATCGACGACGAGCGAGTGATAGCGGCCCACGGTGATCGTCGGTGCGAGGCCCTCGAAGATCGTCCGGCCGTCGTGGGTGACCTCCGCGGTCTTGCCGTGAACGGGCTCGCCGCGGACGACCTTGCCCCCGAACGCGGCGCCGATCGACTGGTGGCCGAGACAGACGCCGAGCACGGGGATCCGCTGCTCGCCGAAGCGGCGGATCGCCTCGACCGAAATCCCCGCCTCCGCAGGCGTGCACGGCCCAGGCGAGACGATCAGGCGACCGTCGCGGCCGAGCGAGAGCAGCTCGTCGACGGTGGCAGCATCGTTGCGCACCACCTCGAGATCCGTTCCCAGCTCACCCAGGTACTGGACGAGGTTGTAGGTGAACGAGTCGTAGTTGTCCAAGACGATCGTCTTGCCCACGGCTACTCCCAGTCCGCCTGGCGGCATGCGAGCTCGATCGCCTGGAACACGGCGCCGGCCTTGTGCTCGGTCTCGCGAACCTCGTACTCGGCATCGGAGTCGGCGACGATGCCGCCGCCGGCCTGGAGATGCACCCGGCCGTCCTTGACGACCGCCGACCGGATGTAGATGCAGGCGTCGAGATCGCCCGTGTAGGAGACGTAGCCGACCGAGCCGCCGTAGGGCCCGCGCTTGGTCGGCTCGAGCTCGTCGATGATCTGCATCGCGCGGATCTTCGGCGCGCCGGACAGCGTCCCGGCGGGCAGCGAAGCCGCCAGCGCGTCGAGCGCGCTCACGTCCTCGCGCAGGGTCCCGGACACCGACGAGACGATGTGCAGGACGTGTGAGTAGGTCTCGACCACCATCAGCTCGTCGACCGATACCGAGCCGTACTCGCAAACACGGCCGAGGTCGTTGCGAGCGAGATCGACCAGCATCACGTGCTCGGCGCGCTCCTTCTCGTCGGCGAGCAGCTCCTCGGCGCGGCGCAGGTCGCCCTCGGCCGTGTCGGCGCGTGGGCGCGTGCCGGCGATCGGCCGCTGCTCGGCATGGCGCCCGGTGATCTTGATCAGCGACTCCGGCGACGCTCCGGCGATCTCGAAGTCGCCGAAGTCGAGGAAGTACATGTAGGGGCTCGGGTTGATCGCGCGCAGGCCGCGGTAGATCGAGAACGCCCCGACGGGGGCCGCGGCGCTCCAGCGCTGGCTTGGGACGACCTGGTAGGCGTCGCCGGCGCGGATGTACTCCTTCACCCGCTCGACGGCCTCGGCATAGCCCGCAGAGCCGATGTTCGACTCGAAGGTGGGCGCATCGCGCGGACCGGCGTGGTTGCGCGGTACCGGCGCGGCGAGCCGTTCGCGGACGTCGGCGATCGCCGCGAGCGCCTCGGCGTAGGCCGCGTCGACGTCGTCCTCGGCGAAGACGTTCGCGAGGATCGAGAGCTCGTGGCGGAGGTGGTCGAACACCACGAGCACGTCGGTGATCATCAGCGCCATGTCGGGCGTGCCGAGCTCGTCGGGGTTGCCCGGCCCGACGGACGGCTCGGCATAGCGCACCATGTCGTATCCGAACAGCCCGACCGCGCCGCCGGCGAACGGCGGCAGCCCGTCGAGCGGAGCGATGCGGTAGCGGCTCAGCTCGTCGGCCACGACGGCGTAGGGGTCTGCGGCATCGCGCTGCTCGCCACCGACGGTCAGCTGCCCGCCGTCGAGCCGGATCACGGTCCGGGGCCGGAAGCCCAGGAACGACCAGCGACCGAAGCGCTGGCCCTGCTCGGCCGACTCGAGCAGGAACGACGGCCCGTCGCCGCGCAGCTTCAGATAGGCCGAGACCGGCGTCTCGCAGTCGTCGATGAAGGTGTGGCGCAGCGGCACGAGCGTGTGCTCGCGCGTCAGCTCGCGAACTTCCTCGAGGGAAGGCGAGACCTCGAGGTCAGCGGCGACGGTCATTCAGCTCTTGGAAGGCGTCTGCGTACGAGAGGCCGCGGGCGGCCAGCAACACCGCCAGGTGGTAGAGCACGTCGGCGGCCTCCTCGCGGACGCGCTCGTCGGACTCCTCGCGGGCGGCACGCACGACCTCCTCTGCCTCCTCCTCGACCTTCTCGCCGACGAAGGCGGGATCGGCGAGCAGCTTCGCCGTATAGCTGGAGCCGTCGTCACCGGTCGCCTTGCGCTCGGCGATCGTCCGCTCGAGCGCCGCGAGCGCCTCGCCGGGCTGCGGGTCGAGGTCGCCGGCGTGGAAGCAGCTGCGCTCGCCCGTGTGGCAGGCCGGACCGGCGGGATCGACCAGCGCCACGAGCGCGTCGCTGTCGCAGTCGACGCGCAGCGCTCGCACCTTCATCGTGTTGCCCGAGGTGGCGCCCTTGTGCCACAGCTCGTCGCGCGAGCGGCTCCAGAAGTGCAGCTCGCCAGTCTCCCGGGTGCGCGTCAGCGCCTCCTCGTTCATGTAGGCCAGCGTCAGGACCTCGCCCGTGCGGGCGTCCTGCATCACGCACGGCACGAGGCCGTTCTCGTCGAAGCGAATCGAGTCCACGCCGTGGATTCTCCCAGCCCTGCAAGTTCGGCGCCCGGTGCGGCCACCCGCGACGGCTAATGTCGTTCGCCCGCCGTGCTCGCCTGCACCGTCGCCACCGTCAACCATCTCCCCTACGCGCGTGTCCTCGCGCGCTCGCTGGAGGAGCACGACCGCGGCGCGCGCCTGCTCGTCCTGGTTCCCGACGACCCGGTGCTGGAGGTGGGCGAGGGCGAGCCCTTCGAGGTCCTGCGCCCAGCAGACGTCGGCATCGACTCGGCCGAGCTGGGACGGCGGGCGCTGCTCTACGACCCGGTCGAGCTCGCCTGCTCGATGAAGGCGCCGCTGCTGCGCCACGCGGTCGGGCGGAGCTCGGACCCCGTCGCGTTCATCGACGCCGACTGCCTCGTCTACGACGACCTCGCGCCGCTCATCGACGCTGCCACCGGCCCCGGTCTCGCGCTGACCGCCCACAGCCTCTCGCCGATCCCGCCCGGGCGCGATCCGGTGGAGGTGCTGTTCTTGCAACACGGCACGTTCAACGCCGGGGTGCTCGCCGCGGGGACGGACGGCCTGCCGGCGGTCGACTGGTGGGCGGAGCGAACGGCCCGTCACTGCGTTCACGACCACGCCCGCGGCCTCACCGCGGACCAGAGCTGGATCGCGCTCGTCCCCGCGCTGTTCGACTACGCCGTCGTGCGCGACCGCGGCATCAACGTGATGGGCTGGAACGTCTTCGACCGCGACGTCGAGTGGAGCGACGGCGGCGTTCCGAGCATCGACGGCGGCCCGCTGCGCTGCTTCCACTTCGCCGGCGCGTTCGACCCCCATCGACCAGAGGCGTTCGGCCCGGCGCCCGACCGCCGCGCGCCCTGGCCGCCGGTGGACGAGCGACCTGGAGTCGCGCGCGTCTGCCGCGACTACGGCGAGCGCCTGCTTGCCGCCGGCTATGACCGGGATCGGCCGCGGCCGTTCGGCTATGCGCGCGTGCCGGGTGGCCCGCCGATCGACCCTGTGATGCGCGAGACGTACCGTGAGGCGTTGCTCGACGCGGAGCGCGACGCCGGTGACGAGCCGCCGAATCCGTTCGTGTCGGGCACCACGGAGGGATTCCTGAGCTGGCTCGCGTCGCCCGGCGACAACAGCCTTCCGCGCTACCTCGAGCGCGCCCGCGCGCGCCGGCACGATCTGCGCGAGGCCTTCCCATCGGTGCCCGGCGACGACGCGCACGGCTTCCTCGCATGGGTGCGCGAGGCCGCCGAACGCGACGAGATCGACCTCGGCTGGCTGCGCTGAGCGCCGCTACTCGATGCCGAGGCGGTCGAGCAAGGCGTCGTCGCCACGCCAGCCGCGCTTGACCCGCACCCGCAGCTCCAGATGGACGCGGCATCCGAGCGTCTCCTCGATCTGCTTGCGCGCCGCGATCCCGATCGCCTTCACCATCCGCCCGCCGGCGCCGATCAGGATCGCCTTCTGCGACTCGCCCTCGGTCCAGACGTTCGCATCGATCTCGACCAGCCCGTCCTTGCGCTCGGAGATGACGGCCACCTCCACCTCGACGGCGTGCGGCACCTCCTGCCGGGTGCGGCGCAGCACCTGCTCGCGCACGAGCTCGGCGATCTGGACGTGCTCAGGGAGATCGGAACGGTCCTCCGGCGGATAGAGCATCGGCCCCTCGGGCAGCAGGGCGATCAAGTGCTCGACGAGCGGATCGACGCCACTGCCCTTCTTGGCGCTGATCGGGAAGACGTCGCCCTGGACGTCGAGATCGGCCGCGGTCGTCAGCGCGAGCACCGTCGCAGCCTCGTCGAGACGATCGATCTTGTTGACGACCGTCACCGCCGGACGTCCCGCCGAGCGGATCGCGTTGGCGATGAAGCGGTCGCCGGCGCCGATCTTCTCGGCGCCGTTGATCATGAGCACCACGGCGTCCGCGTCGGCGAGCGCGTGCTCGACGCGGTGCTGCATCCGCTCGGTCATCGGATCGCGCGGCCGCTGCACACCCGGCAGGTCGACGAGCACCAGCTGCCAGTCGGAGCCTGTCGCGATGCCCCGGATCTCGCGGCGCGTGGTCTGCGGCTTGTCCGAGACGATCGCGACCTTGTCGCCGACGATCCGGTTGACGAGCGTCGACTTGCCGGCGTTCGGCCGTCCGGCGAGCGCGATGAAGCCGGCGCGCGTCACCGCAGCTCGCCCATCACGCGATCTTGCAGCGCGAGCATCTCGCCGGCGTCGGTCTCGTGGTCGTAGCCGCACAGGTGGAGCACGCCGTGCACAACGGCCTCTTCGAGATCCTCGGTGTGCTCCGGGCAGATGACGACGTCACCGAGCTCGCGTGGACCGGCGACCGGACCGTCCTCGTCGATCGGGAACGAGAGGACGTCGGTCGGCTTGTCGTGGTCGCGATGCTCGCGGTTGAGCGCATGGATCTCGTCGGCCGAGACGAACGCCACGGCGAGATGCAGCTCACCTGACAGCCCAGCGGCGGCCAGGGCGGCATGAGCAGCCGTCTCGAAGCGCGCCGGGGCGCCCGGCGCGTCGATCACCTCGATCTCGGTCAAGCTCGCTTGCGCGTAGAGCGCAGCTCAGGCGCCTGGGTCTCGGCGTACTCGCCGTATGCCGCCACGATCCGCTGCACGAGCTTGTGGCGCACGACGTCGTCGCCGCCGAGGCGCACGAACTCGATCCCCTCGACGTCGGCCAGGATGTCGCCGATCACGACGAGCCCGGACCTGTCGCTCTTGGGCAGGTCGACCTGGGTCACGTCGCCCGTCACGACCATCTTCGAGCCGAAGCCGAGGCGGGTCATCACCATCTTCATCTGCTCCGGCGTGGTGTTCTGAGCCTCGTCGACGATGATGAACGAGTCGTTGAGCGTCCGCCCGCGCATGAACGCCAGCGGCGCGATCTCGATCACGTTGCGCTCGAGGTGCTGGTTGACCTTCTCCATGTCGAGCATGTCGTAGAGCGCGTCGAACAGCGGCCGCAGGTAGGGGTCGACCTTCGCCATCAGGTCACCGGGCAGGAAGCCGAGCCGCTCGCCGGCCTCGACCGCGGGGCGCGTCAAGACGATCCGGTTGACCTCGCGCCGCTGGAGCGCGGCGACTGCCATCGCGACGGCCAGGAACGACTTGCCGGTGCCCGCGGGACCGATGCCGACGGTGATCGTGTTCGAGCGGATCGCGTCCACGTAGCGCTTCTGATTGACGGTCTTCGGGGCGATCTTGAGCCCACGGTGGCGCCAGACGACGTCCTCGAGGATCCGGCTCGGGCTCTCGTGCTCGTCGAGCGCCGAGCCGATCGCCTCGATCGTCCCGGGCGCCACGTCGTGCCCTTGGCGGATCAGGTCCGAGAGCTCGCGCACCACCGTCTCCCCCATCCCCACCTGCTCCTCCGAGCCGTCGAGCGTGAGCACGTTGCCGCGCAGGAACACCTCGCAGTCGAGGTGGTCCTCGAGCGTGCGCATGATCAGGTCCTCCGGGCCGGCCAGCTCGGCGGCGAAGTCGTTCGAGAGCTCGAGCTGCCTGCGCACTAGGCGGTCAGCTTCTCCTTCACGGCGGCGCTGACGCGCTTCCCGTCGGCACGTCCCTTGACCTGAGGCATCACGACCTTCATGACGTCACCCATGTCCCGCGGTGAGCTGGCACCGCTCTCGGCGACCGCCGACGCGACGATCGCCGCGAGCTCCTCGTCGCCGATCTGCTCGGGCAGGTAGCCCTCGATCAGCGCCGCCTCGGACTCCTCGGTCTCCGCGAGGTCCTCGCGGTTGCCCTCGCGGTAAGCCTCTGCGGACTCGAGCCGGCGCTTGCGCTCGCGCTGCAGGACCTCGACCTCGTCGACGTCGCCGCCACCGTCCTTCTGCGCCCGCTGAAGCTCGGAGACGATCAGCCGCAGCGCGCCTGCGCGCTGGCGATCCCCCGCCTTGAGAGCGGCCTGTGCGTCCTGTTGTACCTGCTCGGCGACTGACACTTCCAGTGAAGTCTAGGCTGCCCGCCAATGCACGACGGCACGCTCATCCTGGTCGCCGGCCTGTTGCTGGCGCTCGGGATCGGCGCCACGCTGGTCGCGGGCCGCCTGCGCGTCCCCGGCTTGGTGCTCTTCCTGGTGCTCGGGATGGCGATCGGGTCGGACGGCCTCGGCCTGATCGAGTTCGGCCAGACCGAGGCGGACGTCGAGCTTGCGCGGACGATCGGGATCATCGCGCTGACCCTGATCCTCTTCGAGGGCGGGCTCGCCGCCGGTTGGAACGAGATCCGCCCGGTGCTGCGCGGCGCGCTGCCGCTCGCGACCTTCGGCACCCTCATCACCGCCGTCGTCACGGGCCTCATCGCCCACCTGCTGTTCGACCTGACCGTGCTCCAGGGCCTGCTGCTCGGAGCCGTGATCGCCTCGACCGACAGCGCAGCGATCTTCTCCGTGCTGCGCGGCTCCAGCGTCCGGCGCAAGCTCGCACGCACGCTCGAGGCCGAGTCGGGCTTCAACGACCCAGTCGCCGTGCTGCTCGTTCTTGGGTTCATCGAGTGGATCCAAGCCTCCGATGCCGGCACCGGCTACGGGATCGCAGACATGGCGCTGCTCGTCTTCGAGCAGCTCGCGATCGGCGCGGCCGTGGGATTCGCGATCGGCGCGGGCGCGGTCGTCGCGTTCCGGAGGATCGGCTTCACGACCACCGGCCTCTACCCCGTCGCCTCGATCGCCACCGCCGCGATCGCGTTCGGGGGCGCCGACCAGCTCGGCGGCTCGGGCTTCCTCGCCGTCTACCTCGCCGGCCTGAGCCTCGGCAGCGGGCGCATCCCTGCGCGCCGAACGGTCGAGGACTTCCACGCCGGGATCGCCTGGGTCGCCCAGATCGCGCTGTTCTTCACGCTCGGCCTGCTCGTCTTCCCAAGCGAGCTCGGCAGCGTCGCGGTCGACGGGGTCCTGCTCGCGGTCGTGCTGACCCTCGTGGCGCGACCGGTCGCCACCTTCCTGACCACCAGCCTCGCCGGCTACGACGTCCGCGAGATGACCCTGGTCAGCTGGGCGGGACTGCGCGGCGCCCTCCCGGTCGTCTTCGCCACCTTCCCGGTGATCGAGGGCATCCCAGAGGCCGAGCGCTTCTTCAACCTCGTCTTCTTCGTCGTCATCACCTCGGCGCTGATCCAGGGGGCGACGATCGACCCGCTCGCACGGCGACTGCGCCTCACCTCACGCGAGCCGGCGATCCCGCGGCCGCTGATGGAGGTCGGCACGATCCGCAAGCTCGGAGCCGAGGTGCTCGAGTTCCCGGTGCGCGCTGGCGATGCGCTGGTCGGGCGACTGGTCAACGAGCTCGGCCTGCCGCGCGACGCGCTCGTCAACGTGATCGTCCGCGCCGACGAGGCGCTGCTGCCGCGTGGGTCGACAGAGGTCGCCGCCGACGACCGCCTCCACATCGTCGTGCGCGAGACCGCACGCGGCGACGTCGAGGCGCTCTTCGAGCGCTGGCGCGTCGGGCCGATCGTCAGCCCGCGCGACGAGCGCGTCGCCTTCCAGGGGCGCAGCCCGATCTTCAGCGTCAAGCCCTTGAAGGACGAGACGGTGGACCCCGCCAACCCGGTGGAGATCGAGGGTGTCGCCGTCGCACGCACACTGCGTACCCGGCGCGAGGCCCGTGGAGCGCTCGTCCTGCTCGTCGACGGCCGGCTCGCCGTCACCGGCAGCGGCATCGTCGCCACCGGCAGTCCGCGCCAGCTCGTCCGCTACTGCCGTGAGCGCATCTCACGCGCAGAGACGGCGGAGGCGCGCGCGTGGTGGCAGGAGGTCGCGGGCGCCGTGCTGCAGTCCTCGGCGCCCTAGGCGAGCAGCAGCGCGCTCCAGCCGCGATCGGAGAGATGTCGCCGCTCGGTCAGCGGAGCGAAGGCGGCGGCGGCCTCGTCCGCCTCCTCGTCGAGCAGGCCGGAGACGATCAGCGCTCGCGGGCGGTGGTCGAGCAGGTCCGCGACCCGCAAGAGCAAGGGGCGCATGAGGTTGGCGGTGACGACGTCGGCCCGCGGCGCGGCCTCGTCGCGCAGGTTGGCGCGGCGGACGGCATCGAGGACGACGCCGTTGTCGCGGGCGTTGACCTTGGTGGCGTCGACCGCGAGCCGGTCGGAGTCGACCGCCTCGATCGGGCCGAAGCCGAGCTTGGCGGCGGCGATCGCGAGCACGCCCGAGCCACAGCCGAGGTCGCAGAGCGAGCCCCGGCTGCCGTCGTCCGCGAGCTCGAGCAGCAGCTCCAGGCAGAGCCGCGTGGTCGCATGTGCGCCGGTCCCGAAGGCGCGACCTGGGTCGATCTCGAGGTCGATCACGCCAGGCCGGATCGGGGCCTCCTCCCAGGGCGGCCGGACGTAGAGCCGACCGCCGACGAGGATCGGGACGTGGAAGCGCTTCCAGCGCTCGGACCAGTCGTCGGGAACCTCGGTGCCCGAGACGGTGACCGTGATCCCACCGACGTCGGCCTCGCCCTCGGCCAGCTCCGGGAGCTCTCCGGGCGTGCCGTAGACGGCGAACTCGACGGTCTCCTCGCCGTCGACCTGCTCGACGCCCGACGGCGCGATCTCCAGCAGCGCGGCCAGCACCTGCTCCGCTGCGGCGGCGGGAGCCCGAACCGCGAGCCGGATCAACGCAGCGCCCGGCGGACCTTGTCGACGATCGACTCGTGACGCTGCTCGCCGAGGTTGTGCTCGCCGAGGCTGCCGGAGAGCTCCTCGAGCAGCTCACGCTGCCGGTCGTCGAGATTGCGCGGAACCACCACGTTGAGCACCACCTGCTGATCGCCCTTGCGGCTACGGCCGATCTGCGGCATCCCGCGCCCGCGCAGCGTGACCACCGTGCCGGGCTGCGTCCCTGCGTCGATCTCGATCTCCTCGTCGCCGTCGAGGGTCGGCACGGTCACGGCCGTGCCGAGCGCGGCGAGCGGAGCGGGGACGTCGACGACGCTGACCAGGTCGTTCCCGTCGCGGACGAAGCGCTCGTCCTCCGCGATCCCGACCAGCACGTAGAGGTCGCCGGGCGGACCGCCGCGCTCGCCGGCATGCCCCATCCCGGTGAGCCTGATGCGCTGGCCATCCGCGATCCCCGCTGGGATGTCCACGTCGAGCGCGCGGCGCCGTGCCCGCACCCCCTGGCCACCGCACTCCGAGCAGGGTGTCGTCGCGACCTTGCCCTCGCCTCCACAGACATCGCACGCACGGGTGCGCACGAGCTGCCCGAACGCCGTGCGCGATACCGCCTGCAGCTGGCCGGTGCCGCCACAGTGCTCACAGGCCTCGATCGGCGTGCCGGGCTCGGCGCGGTTGCCGTGGCAGTGCTCGCACGCCTCGACCGCGTCGAATGCGACCTCGACCGTCGTTCCGCGTGCAGCCTGCTCGAGCTGGATCTGGACGTCGACCCCGACGTCGCCGCCCTGGATCGGCCCGGGACCGCCGCCCCCTGCCCGCCCGCCACCGAACGGATCGCCGCCGAAGAAGGCGTCGAAGATGTCCGCGAACGAGCCGAAGCCGTGCGCATGCGGCGCCTTGCCGCGTGAGTCCAGCCCCTCCCAGCCGTAGCGGTCGTAGATCGCCCGTCGCTCGGGATCCGCCAGCACCTCGTAGGCCTCGGCCGCCTCCTTGAACCGTTCCTCGGCATCGGCCGCCGAGTTGACGTCCGGGTGCAGCTCGCGCGCCAGCACGCGGAAGCGCTTCTTGATCGCTCGCTCGTCGGCGCCGCGCTCGACGCCGAGGACCTCGTAGGCGTCGCGCCTCATCGCTCGTCGTAGACCTCGGCCACGAAGCGCGACAGCTCGTGCGCTGCCTGGCGGACCGCCATGATCGCCGTCGGGTAGTCCATCCGCACCGGCCCGAGCACGCTCACCGCGCCCAGGTTGCGCCGCGCGATCCCATAGTTGGCGGCGACCATGCTGAGCGAGCGCAGCTCGGGCGCCGGGTTCTCACGGCCGATCCGCAGGTAGACCTTGGACTCCGTCAGCGAGGCGCGCATGATCGCCAGCAGTGCCCGTCGGCGCTCGAGCACATCCATCAACTCCGACAGCTGCGGCAGCTCCTGGAACCGCTGCTCGGAGATCAGGCGCGCGGCGCCGTCATAGAAGAGCGTGTGCTCGGCACTGTCCTCGAGCTCCGTGAAGGCAGGCGCCAGGCGGGCGAGGAAGGCCCGCTCGGGGGGATCGAGATCGGGATGCTCGAGCTTGCCCTGCACCAGCCGCGAACCGACGTCCATCCCGCCCAGCTCCTCGTTGAGGTAGGCGCCGGCCCAGTCGACCAGGCCGCTGTCGAGCGGGCCGTCGAACGGGATCACCCGCTTGGTGACGCCTCCCGTGGACGTGATCACCACGACCATGGCGACCTGCGGCTGGAGCGCCAGGACCTCGACGCGATGGATGGTCGCCGTCTCTATCGGCGGCGCGGTGACCAGCGCAAGCAGGTCGGTGACCTGCGACAGCTGCTCGGTCGTCGCGCGCATCGCATCGTCGACCTCGCGTCGCATGTCCGACAGCTCGACCGGCTTGCGCACCGCCGGCAGCTCACGCTCGTCGAGGATCTCGTCGACGTAGAAGCGATAGCCCCCTTGAGTGGGTATCCGGCCTGCCGAGGTGTGTGGGTGCTCGAGTAGGCCGATCTCCTCCAACCGCGCGAGCTCAGCCCGTACCGTCGAAGGGCCCCAGGACACGTCGCCCTGGTCGGCGAGCCACCTGGAGCCGACTGGGTGGTCGAGATCCGCGTAGCCCTCGACCACCTTGCGAAAGATGATCCGCTGTCGAGCCGTTACCTGCACGGCACCAATTGTGACTGACGGCCTCAGCTGGTCCGCAGCTCGGCAACGGCGTTCTTGATGATCTGATTGCCCGCCTGCTCGGCGACCGTGTCGACCAGGACGCTCCCATCGACGGCCTCGGTGACCGTGCCGGAGACGACGATCTCCTGCTCGGGCAGCCCCATGCCGCGGAACTGGACAGACAGCCGCTTCAGCGACCGGGGATCGCCACCGGCGGCCGCAGCGTTCGCGCGCGCCACGAGGCCCATTCCGTAGAGCCCGTGCAGGATGTTCCCCGGGAGACCGACCTGCGTCGCGAACTCCTTGTCGATGTGGATCGGGTTGTAGTCACCCGACGCGCCCGCATAGCGGTGCGGCAGGAAGCGGTCCGGGGTCACCCGCAGCTCGGGGATCTGGTCACCGACGTCCATGCTCAGACTCCCCTCACGATGTTGGTCCAAGTGCCGCGCACGACCTCTTGACCGTCCTGGTTGGTCGAGACCGACTCGAAGGCGTAGAAGCCCTTGCCGTCCTTCTCGAAGATCTCCTTGCACTCCACCACGGTCGTGATCGTGTCGCCGGAGCACACCGGCTCGCCCCAGACGAACTCCTGGCCGCCGTGGACCATCAAGGCGAAGTTGATGCCGACCTCGGGATCGAGGATCGCCGGCCCCATCGCACCGGCCGCGTAGACGACGGCGAACATCGGCGGCGCCGGCACGTCCCGGAAGCCAGCTGCCTTGGCCGCGTCGCGATCGAAGTAGACGGAGTTGTCCTCACCCACCGCCAGGGCGTACTCGCGAATCTTCTCCTTGCCCACCTCATAGGCGAAGGGCGGGTAGGTCTTGCCCTGGGCGCTGGTGTCTACAGCCACGCGGCTCCTTTCGCTCCGTTGCGGCGCGCCAGTCTAGTGGAGCTCAGGAGAGGCGGGCGGGCGGCACGGCCGCAGTGTGAGACGGCCGCGCACGCCCATTTGGTGCCCGCCCCGGGCGACGGAGCCGAATGGAGGGAGGGCTCCGCGCCTAGGCCTTAAGGCTCATGTGAAGCATATGCGCCAATGGCATCGACCTGGATCGGTACGTATGAAAATAGCCGCGCTTTACACAAGAAACTTGTGTGTACCCGCTAGGCGACGTCGCGCAGGCCCTGCGCTTCGGCGAGCGAGCTGAGCTTGCGAACGGCGTGTTCCTCGATCTGCCGCGCGCGCTCTCGCGTCAGGCCGAACATCCGTCCGACGTCGTCGAGCGTACGCGGCTGCTCACCGAACAGCCCATAGCGGAGCTCGACGATCCTGCGCTCGCGGTAAGAGAGGTTCTCCAGCGCTTGCGCGAGGCGGGATCGGTCGATCGCCTCGGCAGCGGCCTCGAACGGAGAGACAGCGCCCTGATCGGGGATCAGATGACCCAGTTCGGCGGCGTCGTCATCGCCTGCGCCGCCGCCGACGGGCTTATCGAGCGAGACGGGCGCGCGCGATGCGCTCATGATCAGCTCGGCCTCGTCGGGGTCGATGTCGACGCCGGAGGCGGCCGCTATCTCCGCGAAGGTGGGGTCACGATCGCCCGTGGCTTCGAGCTTGCGCTGCGCGCCGTCGAGCTTCTGCAGGACCTGGTTGATGTGGATCGGGATCCGGATCGTGCGCGACTTGTCGGCAAGCGCACGTGAGATCGCCTGGCGGATCCACCAAGTGGCGTAGGTCGAGAACTTGAACCCCTTGCGGTAGTCGAACTTCTCGACCGCGCGGACGAGCCCGATCGACCCCTCCTGGATCAGCTCCATGAAGTCGAGACCCTGATTGCGATAGCGCTTCGCGATCGAGACGACCAGGCGCAGATTCGCCTGGACCATCCGGTCCTTCGCGAGCAGATCGCCGCGCTCGATCCGCTTCGCGAGATCGATCTCCTCACTCGCGGTCAGCAGCTTCGTCTTGGCTATCCCGTCGAGGAACAGCTGAAGCGAGTCGACTGTCGGGTCTGGAGCTGTAGCGGTTGCTGCCACGGCGCAGAACCTACGCTCGCCCCCTTAAGCGTTCCTAAGCGCCTTCCTAAGGTTTCTTAACTTCGTTACGAGTCGGAATCATCACCGAGGGTGAGCACCGAGAGGAACGCCTCCTGGGGCACCTCGATGCGGCCGACCTGCTTCATCCGCTTCTTGCCCTGCTTCTGCTTCTCGAGCAGCTTCTTCTTACGGGTGATATCGCCGCCGTAGCACTTCGCGATCACGTCCTTGCGGACAGCCTTGACGGACTCGCGGGCGATGATGTGCGAGCCCACTGCCGCCTGGATCGCAACCTCGAACTGCTGACGCGGGATCTGCTTCTGGAGCCGCTCGGCGAGCGCGCGACCAGCGGCGTACGCCTTGTCCTTGTGGACGACCGACGACAGCGCGTCGACCTGGTCGCCGGCGAGCAGGATGTCGAGCTTGACGAGGTTCGACGGCCGCACGCCGGTCAGCTCGTAGTCGAGCGACGCATAGCCCTTGGTCCGCGACTTCAGCTGGTCGAAGAAGTCGAGCACGATCTCCGCGAGCGGCAGGTCGTAGTGCAGCTGCACGCGCGCCTCGGAGAGGAAGCTCATCCCCACGTGGGTGCCGCGGCGCTCCTGACAGAGCTCCATGACGGCCCCGACCGCGTCCTTCGGGCAGAGGATCGTCGCCCGGATGTAAGGCTCGCGGATCTCCTCGATGACGCCCGGATCCGGCATGTCGTTCGGCGAGTGCACGACCACCTCGTCGCCGTTCGTGAGCGTGCACTCGTACTCGACGTTCGGCGTCGTGGCGAGCAGCTCCAGGTCGTACTCGCGCTCGAGCCGCTCGCGAATGATGTCCATGTGCAGCAGCCCGAGGAAGCCACAGCGAAAGCCGAAGCCGAGCGCCTGGCTGGTCTCGGGCTCCCAGGAGAGCGCGGCGTCGTTGAGCGCCAGCTTCTCGAGCGCGTCGCGCAGATCCGCGAAGCGGTCGGTCTCGACCGGGAAGAGCCCGCAGAAGACCATCGGCTTGACCTCGCGATAGCCCGGCAGCGGGTCGCGCGCCGGGCCGATCTTCGTGGTCAACGTGTCGCCGACGCGGAGCAGGGACACGTCCTTGATGCCGGTGATGATGTACCCGACCTCGCCCGCGTCGAGCTTGTCGACCGGCGTCATCCGGGGACCGAAGAAGCCGATCTCGTCGATGTCGGCCTCGGTGCCGGTCTGCATCGCGACGATCGCGTCGTTCTTTCGTAGGACGCCGTCGACCACGCGTACGTACGCGACGACGCCGCGGTACTGGTCGAACTCGGAGTCGAAGATCAATGCACGTGCCGGGGCATCGCCATCGCCCTCCGGCGACTCGACCGTGGCGACGATCGCCTCCAGCACGTCGCTGACCCCCTCGCCCGTCTTGGCCGACATCCGGATCACCTCGTCGGAGGACTCGCCGAGAAGCTCGGAGATCTCCTTGGCGACGCGCTCCGGCTCGGAGCCCGGCAGGTCGATCTTGTTCATCACCGGGATCAGCTCGAGGCCGGCGTCGACCGCCAGGTAGGTGTTGGCGACCGTCTGCGCCTCGACGCCCTGGGAGGCGTCGACGACGAGCAGCGCCCCGTCGCACGCGGCGAGCGAGCGCGACACCTCGTAGGTGAAGTCGACGTGCCCGGGCGTGTCGATCAGATGGAGCCGGTAGGTCTCGCCGTCACGCGCCGTGTACTCGACGCGCACCGCCTGGGCCTTGATCGTGATTCCCCGCTCGCGCTCGAGGTCCATCGAGTCGAGCAGCTGCGGCCGGTGGTCGCGCACGTCGACCGTGCCGGTGACCTCGAGGATGCGGTCGGCCAGCGTCGACTTCCCGTGGTCGATGTGGGCGATGATCGAGAAGTTGCGGATGTTGCGTGCGGGGGCACTCACCGCGGTTGATTATGCGGGTCGGCTCTACGAACGCGTCGCGCGGAGGAGGACGTCGACCTGCTCTTGCTTGCGCATGATGATGTGCTCGAGCCGGTGCTCGACCGCCTCCGAGGCAGCCTCGCGTCCGGTCGGCTCGATTGCGTCCTGGAGCGCCGTCAGCGCCTCCGTCTCGGACTCGATCAGCCACTCGAGCGCCTTGCCCGGGTCCGAGTCGAAGCGCAGCGGGGCGACCTCGGCGGTCGGCTCGCCGCCGAGCGCGGCGATCTTCTCCACGATCCGGCGTGCGTCGTCGATCTCAGCCCGGGCGAACTCGCCGAACCGCTCGGCGATCGCCTGGTGCTCGAGGCCCAGCAGGCTGCCGCCGGTCAGTGCGTACTGGAGCGCCGACCGCCCCTGGAGTCGCAGTGCGTCGTTGAGGCGTCGAACCTGCTGCTCGACATCCATGCGCTCCTCGGTCACGCCGAGATGCCTACCCCACCTGTCGCGTCGCTACTCCCGTCGGGCACGCGGCTGTCCAACAGGTGGAAGGCCAGGCGCGTAGCGAGCGCCATGATCGTGATCTGCGGATTCACTCCGAGCGAGCTCGGGACGACAGATCCGTCGGCTACGTAGACGCCCTCGACGCCGTGCAGCGCCAGGTCGCCGTCGACTACGCCGTGCGTCGGGCGCGCGTCGGCGCGCCCAGTCCCGAGCGGGTGGAACGCCATCAGCTTGAGATCGCGCCGGCGCGCCTCGGCCGGCTTCGTACCCCGCGGCAGCGGCAGATAGACCTCGCGCGCCCCGGCCGCGGTGAAGAGCTCGTGGAGACGCGCTATGCCCTTGCGAAAGCGGTCCGCATCGGCGTCGTCGACGTCGTAGCGGATCACGGGCCGACCGGCGACGGCGCGCACGCGACCACGAGAGCTGTCGCTCACCATCAGGCCGAACTGCGCGAGGCTGCGGTAGCTGGCCATCGCCTCCGCGTGCTTGGTGCCGCTGAGCGGGAGTGCCATAGCAACGTGGGCGGGCGGCCCGGCGATCCCCTCGAGCATGATCCCCTCGTCGGAGAACTCGTCGACGAAGAAGCTCTGGGGCACTCCATGCGCCATGTCGACGACCTCGTCCATCAGCCCGAAGGCGGCAGTCGCGGGATGAAGCGAGAGGTTGCGCCCCAGCTGACCCGACCGGCGTCCAAGCTCGTTGCGCTCGAGCAGGAGCGGCGTGTAGATGCTCCCCGCCGCCACGATGACCGTCGGCGCCTCGACCGTCAGCAGCTCGCCCTCGGCCGAGCGCGCCTCGATCCCGCGCGCTCGCCCACCGGCGACCAGGATGCGGCGCACGTCGGCGCCGGTGACGACGCGAGCACCGGCCGCTTCGGCCCTGGGCACGTAGGTGATCCCCACGTGCTGCTTCGCAGACGTCGGACAGCCGTACGCACAGATCCCCGAGCCGATGCAACCGACGGCGTTGCGGCGCAGATAGCCGTGCGACCACCCCAGCCGCTCCGCGCCGCGCCGCGCGATCTCGGCGTTGCGGCCGGCGAGCTCGGCCGGCACCTCGGTGACCGACAGTGCCCGCTCGACACGCTCGAAGCTCGGGCGCAACGACTCCTCGTCGAGCTCGAGCCCGAACTCGCTCGCCCAGCGCTCGAGCACCGCCTTCGGCGTGCGGAAGCAGGTGCCCGAGTTGATCAGGGTCGTCCCGCCGATCCCACGCCCGAGCGGCAGCCCGATCGGGGGGCGTCCGACCGTCGTGGTCTGTCCCGCATCGCGGTAGAGCCGAGCGAGCATCTCGGGCGGCCGTGCCGTGAAGTCGTCGGCGCGGTGCTCGGGGCCCTGCTCGAGCAGCACCACCGAGGCGCCCCCCTCCGCCAGCTCGGCCGCGGCCACGGCCCCTCCGGCCCCGGCGCCTATGACGCAGAAGTCTGCGCTCAGCGTGGCGCTCACAGCCGCCCCTCGGCCCGTCGCAGGTCCCGTCCCCGCGCGGCGACCGCGACCGGATCCCAGCCAAGCGGGCCGCTGACGGCCGGATCGTCGAACCGCTCCATGGCAAGCAACGAGCCCGCCAGCTGGTTGAGCTGCGGCAGTCCCTTCAGCAAGCGGCGCCCACGCGGGCGCCGTGCAAGGGTGAGCAGCGCGCGCAGCGCGGAGCGCTGCGGCAGGGGCCCGCGAGCTACGAACTCGTCGATCGACGACATCAGACCGCTTCGATCATTCGCTCAGCCTGTGCCGTGGTCAACCTGGTCATCGCCTCCTGGGCCTCGTCGGCGTCGCCTGTGGCGATCGCCTCGGCCACGGCGCGGTAGAGCGGCCCGAGCTCGTCGCGGCCCGTGATGAGCAAGATGAACCGATCTGCGTGGGCCATGTAGAGCTCACGGACCGAGTTTCCCATCAACTCGAAGATCAAGTTGTCGGCGGCCGCCACGAGGGTTGCGATGAACGCCCAGTCCGCCGCCTGCGCGTCCCGATCGCTGTCAGCGTCGGCGATCGTGCGCGCGAGCTCGACGAGCTGCTCGCCCTGAGCCGCGGTGCGCCGCTCGGCGGCCAGCCCCGCAACCTGGGTGAGGACGAGGCGACGCGCCTCGTAGAGCGGCCGCAGGATCTTCGAGTCGACCGTGCCCAACAGCGCCAGCGCCTCTAGACCGGCGCGATGCCAGTCGAGCACGCGGGTGGCATCGCCATGGCGGACCTCCACCAGCCGCAACTGCTCGAGACGCTTGATCGCCTCCCTGACCGAAGCCATGTTCACCCCGAACTCGCTCGCCAGCGCACGCTGGGTGGGCAGGCGCTCGCCCGGCTCGTAGTGCCCCGTGATGATCAGGTCACATAGGCGTGCGAAGACCTGATCCGGCACCGAGGGGCGTGAGACGGGTCCGAGTGTCATCGACCAGCAGAGCCTAACACCCCGATCGACACTGTTCGGAACTCTATCCAGGCCGAAATCGTCCGCCGACGGGCATTGCGGTCGTAGCCGAGCTGGTCCATGATCGTTCCGTGGCGCCGCGGCACATCCTGATCGTCGGCTTCGCGCAGGCGCAATCGCTCGACATCGCCGGACCGGTCGAGGTCTTCGACGTCGCGAACCGCCTCGCTCCCGGGCGCTATCACCACTCGGTAGCCAGCCCCGACGGGAGGCCATTCGCGACGAGCAGTGGGCTCACGCTGTGCCCCGAGGCCGCGCTCGCCGACTACGGCGGGATGGTCGACACGCTGATCGTGGCCGGTGGGATCGGCGTCGAGCAGCTGACCGCCCAGCACGACGTGCTCGGCGAGATCCGGCGCGTCGCCGGGATGTCTCGCCGGGTCACCTCGGTCTGCACCGGCGCGCTCGCTCTGGCCGCCGCCGGGCTGCTCGACGGGCGCCGCGCAACCACCCACTGGGCCGCGACGAAGCTGCTCGCCGAGCGCTACCCGACCGTCGTGGTCGAGCCCGACTCGATCTACGTTCGCGACGGCGACGTCTGGACGTCCGCCGGCGTCACCGCCGGGATCGACCTCGCGCTCGCGCTCATCGAGGCGGACCACGGCCGGGACGTCGCGCTGGAGGTCGCGCGCTGGCTGGTGGTGTTCGCGAAGCGGCCCGGTGGTCAAGCGCAGTTCTCGCGAACCCTCTCCGTCCAGCTGGCCGAGCGCGCACCGATCCGCACCGCGCAGGAGCTGATCCTCGCCGAGCCCGAGCGACAGTTGACCGTCGAGGCGCTGGCGGAGCACGCGCAGATGAGCGTTCGCGGCTTCGCGCGCGCGTTTCGGCGTGAGGTCGGCCTCACCCCGGCGGCCTATGTCGAGGCCGTTCGCGTCGACCGTGCCGTCGACATGCTCGCTGCGACGGGCACCGACACGGTGCAGATCGCCGAGGCGTGCGGCTTTGGAACCGTCGAGACCTTCCGGCGCGCCTTCCACCGCCAGATGGGCACGAGCCCCAGCCAGTACCGCGACCGCTTCCGCCGTTCGACGCAACCGTCCCACGACGCCAGGAGAGACCATGGAGATCGCAATTCCGCTGTTTGACCGCTTCACCGCCCTGGACGCGATCGGCCCGTACCAGGTGCTGTCGGGCCTGCCCGGGGCGAACGTGCGCTTCCTCGGCCCGGAGCCGGGGGCGGTCCGGTCCGACAACCGGATGCTCACCGTCCTCGTGGACGGGCGCTGGGAGGACGCGAGCGCGCCCGACGTCCTCGTCGTCCCGGGCGGCGTGGGGACGCGGGCGCTCCTCGGGGACGAGCGTCTGCTCGACTGGGTTCGCGCCGTACACGAGCAGACCCGCTACACGACGTCGGTCTGCACCGGCTCGCTGGTGCTGGCCGCCGCCGGGCTGCTCGACGGCCTCGACGCGACGACCCACTGGATGGAGCGGGACACGCTCGGCGAGCTGGGCGCCTGCCCGGTCCCGGCGCGCGTGGTCGAGCAGGGCAAGATCGTCACGGCAGCCGGCGTCTCGGCGGGGATCGACATGGCCCTACGGCTCGTCGAGCTGCTGACCAACGCCGAGATCGCCCAGGCGATCCAGCTCGGGATCGAGTACGACCCGCAGCCGCCGTTCGACGCCGGCAGCCCCGAGAAGGCGCCCGCTGAGACCGTCGAGCTCGTGCGGGCCGCCATCGCCCAGTCGGAGGCGGAGGCGGAGGCGGCCGCCGGCTAGCCGGCGCGCGAGCGGATCAGGCGGGCTACCTGCCGGGCCTCGGGGATCCGCAGCGCCCAGACCGCCGCCGCGTAGACGAGCACGCCCGCGCCCACGCCCCCTCCGACCGCGACGATCTGAGCGACCAGCGCCTGTCCGAGCAGCCCGTCGAGCCCGAGCCACGCGAAGTACGAGGCCGCGGCGAGAACGCCTGCGGCGACGAGCATCCGGACCAGAGCGGCGGCTGTGCGCCCGCCATCGATGCCGCCGAGCTCACGGCGCAGGATCCAACCCTGGGCGACCGTCATCACGAGCGTCCCGGCGACCGTGCCGATCACGATCCCGGCGATCCCGAACGGCTTGTACAGCGCGAGCGCGACGCCCGCGTTGACGACCATGTTGACCACGGCCAGCGCGGTCGTCGCCCACGGCTGCTGCAGGCCGAAGAACGTCCGCGAGAAGAGCAGGCTGACTCCCTGGAACGGCAGCGAGATCGACCACCAGACGAGCGCCGTCTGGACGAGCTCCGTCGCCTCGGCGTCGAACTCGCCGCGCTGATAGAGCAGCCGGGTGATCGGCTCGGCGAGCACCGCCATCAGAACCGCGCTGGGGATCAGCAGCAGCATGATCTGGCGCATCCCGTTGGTCATCGTGTCGCGCAGGTCGTCGCGCAGCCCGCGCGCGGCGAGCTTCGAGAGCGTCGGGAACAGGACCGTCGCGATCGAGATCGAGAACAGCCCCTGCGGCAGCTGGTAGATCCGGAACGCCTTGTCGATCGCCGCCGGCGCCTCCACCGAGACGAGCGTGCCGATCGCGGAGTTGATCAGCAGGCTGAGGTTGATCATCCCGAGCGCCAACGTCACCGGCAGCATCAGCCACAGCACCCGCCGCACGTGCTCGTTGCGCCAGTCCAGCGCGATCGAGAAATGCCCGCCACGTCCGCGCAGCCACGGGATCGGGAGCAGGAACTGGACGACGGTCCCTACGAGCACCCCGATCGCGTAGGCGTAGACCTGGTCCTGACCCTCGAAGAGCGGGGTCAGCCCGATCAGCGCGCCGATGATCACGAGGTTCCAGGCAACCGGCGCCAGCGCGGGCACGCTGAAGTGCTCGAAGCTGTTGAGCATCCCGACGATCACTCCAGAGAGCGCCAGCAAGAGCACGATCGGGAACATCAGCTGCGCGAGCCCGACGGTGAGGTCGGTGAGTCCGGGGTCGTCGCCGAAGCCCGGCGCGATCACCGAGATGATCGGCTCGGCGAACAGCATGAACAGCGCCGTGATGACGCTGAGCACGAGCAGGATCAGGAAGAACAGGCTCGACGCGACGTGGAAGGCCTCGCGCCGCTTGCCCTTCTCGAGCAGCTCGGTGAAGACCGGCACGAAGGCTCCCTGCAGCGCCGAGTCGGCGAAAAGCGCCCGTATGAGGTTGGGCACCTGGAAGGCGATCGTGAACGCCGACATCTCGGCCCTCACTCCGAAGTACTTCGCGGCGACGATCTCGCGCACCAGTCCGAGCACCCGCGAGAGCCCGGTCGCCGCTGAGAAGAACGCCGTGCTGCGGGCGAGCCTGCCCCCGCGCTTGGACGCGCTCTCGTCCCGCGGGGCGGGCTCCGCGGTCGTCGGCTGGGCCATCCCCGCTACACTACGCCGCCGCCGCGCCGTTCCCTGGCGCGAGCGACCACCTGAACCATGGCCAACATCGCCTCACAGAAGAAGCGGATCCTGCGCACAGAGCGCGAGCGCGACGAGAATCGTCGCTACACGTCCGCGATCAAGACCTACTTCCGGCGTCTCGAGGCAGCCGCGGAGTCGGGTGACGCAACCGCCGTCGAGGCCGAGTTCCGCGAGCTGAGCTCACGGATCGACCGCGCGGTTCGCAGCGGCGCGCTGCACAAGAACACCGGCGCGCGCAAGAAGGCCCGCGCGGCACGCCTGCGCGCCGGGGCCACTTCCTAGCGTCTAGCGTCGCACCCGCCGGTCTATAGTCGGAGCCGGTGGAGACTCGGCTGCTGATCGGCGGTGAGCAGGTTGACGGTCAGGGCGACCGGCTGCCGGTCGAGAACCCGACGACGGAGGAGCCGCTGGCCGAGGTGGGCGCGGCCTCGCCCGAGCAGGTCGATGCCGCGATCGCGGCGGCGGGCGACGCCTTCGGCGGGTGGTCGGCCACGCCGGCGGCCGAGCGAGCGGAGATGCTGCACGAGGTCGCGGCGCGGCTGCGCGCGCGGACCGACGAGCTGGCCCGGGCGATGACGCTCGAGGGCGGCAAGCCGCTGATCGAGAACGCCGACGAGGTCGGCTGGACCGCCGCCGCGTTCGACTACTACGCGGAGATGGGCCGGAACTTCGCCGGCCGCGTGATCCCACCGATCGAGTCGACCCAGCTCGCGCTGGTCGTCAAGGAGCCGATCGGCGTCGTGGCGGCGATCGTGCCCTGGAACTACCCGCTGCTGTTGCTCGCTTGGAAGCTCGCCCCGGCGCTCGCCGCCGGCAACACGGTCGTCTGCAAGCCGTCCGAGCTGACGCCGCTCTCGACGCTGATGCTCGCCCCCTGCCTCGAGCACCTGCCGGCCGGCGCCGTCTCGCTGCTCGCCGGCGCCGGCTGCGTCGGCGAGCAGCTGGTCTCCGACGAGCGGGTCGGCTGCGTCGCCTTCACGGGCTCGGTCGAGACCGGCAAGCGGATCGGCGTGCGCTGCGCCGAGCGGGTTGCGCGCGTCAACCTCGAGATGGGCGGCAAGGACCCGTTCATCGTCTGTGCGGACGTCGCCGGCGCGGTCGACGTCGCGGCGCGCGGGGGCGCCTGGGCCGCCTATCTGAACGCGGGCCAGGTCTGCACGTCGGCCGAGCGCTTCTACGTCCACGAGTCGCTGTTCGACGAGTACCTCCAGGCGTTCGTCGACCACACGCGGTCGCTGGTGATCGGCGATCCGCTCGACGGGGACACCGACGTCGGGCCGATGGCGTCGGCGGCGCAACGGCGCAAGGTCGCGGACCAGGTCGATGCCGCGGTGGCCGCGGGCGCCGAGCTGGTCGTCGGCGGCGACGCGGCCGGCCACGCGCGCGGGCACTTCTACGCGCCGGCCGTGGTGACCGGCGCTCCGCGCGAGACCGACCTGCTGCGCGAGGAGACGTTCGGCCCCGTCGCGCCGATCGTGCCCGTCCGCTCGCTCGACGAGGCGATCGAGCTGGCGAACGGGACCCGCTTCGGGCTCGGCGCGAACGTCTACACGCGCGACCTCGCGACGGCCGTCCGCTGCATGCGCGAGCTGCGCGCCGGCACCGTCTGGATCAACGATCCCCTGACCGACAACGACGCCGGCCCGTTCGGCGGCTTCAAGCAGTCGGGGCTCGGGCGCGAGCTCGGCCAAGAGGGCCTCGAGGCGTTCCAGGAGACCAAGCACGTCCACATGGAGACGGAGATCGGGCTCAAGGACTGGTGGTACCCCTACGGCGGCGGCGGACCGCCGCACGGCGCCTAGGCCGCGCGCGCGAGGGCGACGGTCACGGCCGTCTCCTCGTCGAGCGAGCCGCCGCCGCGCAGCTCGACCTCGAGGTCCGCGAAGCGGCAGATGGCGCGCTCGAGCGTCTCGCGGTCTGCTCGCCGCGCAAGCGCGACGACCTTCTTGACCCGCCACGGCGGCGCCTTCATCGCGCTCGCCAGCTCCTTCTCGGTGAGCCCGCCCTCGAGCAGCGCGACCGCGCGATGGACCTCACGCAGCCGCCCGACGATCGGGTAGACGAAGCGGCTCGGCCGCTCACCGTGCAGGGCGAGGTCCTCGGCGAGCTCGATCGCCGCCTCGCTGTTGCCCCCGACCACGGCGTCCGCGAGGTCATAGACCTTTGGGCTCGTCTCACCGGCCGTGAGCAGCTCGACGTCCTCGACACGCACGGTCGGCTCAGGGTGGAGCGCGATCGCGAGCTTCTCCAGCTCGCGGGAGATCCGCTGCTGGCTCGGACCGGCGAGCGCGACCAGCGTCTTGGCGGCCTCGCCCTCGAGCCTCAGGCCAAGCTCCCGGGCGCGGCCGGTGGCCCACTTCGGCAGCTCCCACGGCTTGGGGGCCGCGTGCTCGCGAACCTCGCCGTCCGCCCCCTCCACCGCCTTGACCAGCCCCTTGAGCGGCTTTCCGCGAACGACCAGGACGAGCACTGTGTCCGGCGGCATCTGCTCCAGCGCGTCGGTCAGCGGCGTGACGTCGCCCGCCTTCCAAGCGCCGGCGTCGTCGACGAGCAGGTAGCGCGTGCCAGTCGCGAAGGTGAGCGCTGCTAGCCCTGCGGCCACGTCGTCGGCGCTGTCCGACTTCGCATCGAAGGACTCGAGGCCGCCCGGCCCGTTCTCGCTCTCGGCGCGCTTGCGGACGCGGCCGCGCCAGGCATCGATCTTCGCGTCGTCGTCGCCGCAGACGAGATAGGCGGGCTTCAGGTCAGCCATCGCGACGATCCTACGGAGCGCCGGAGACGGGCCCGCCCCGCTCGGCGTCCACGCGGACGCTCCCGCCGTCGACGGTCACCCGCACGGTGCCGTTGCGATCATTGCGCCAAGTCGCCACATCTGCCTCGTCGAGCGCCGTCAGCGTCGAGGGTGCCGGGTGGCCGTAGGCGTTCCGGCCGACCGGGATCGACGCCAGCTCGGGTCGCACCTGCTCGAGCAGCACGCCCAGACCGGGATCGGCACTGCCGTGGTGAGCGACCTTGATCGCGTCGACGTCCGGCAGTCCGAGCGGAAGCAGCGCGTCGCTCTCGGCATCGCCGGAGAGGAGCAGGTCGAACCCACCGCTGCTAACGACGGCGACCACCGCTCGCGGGTTCGGATCCTCGGGTGGCGGCCCTGGCGGGCGCGGTGGCGGAGACTCGACCTGAACATGCAGTGCGCCGAGGTCGAGCCCCAGCGGCGCGGTCGCCTTCACCACGCGCGTACCACCCTCCGCAGCGCGATCGACGACCGACCGGAAGGACGGGTCTCGCGTTCCGTCGCCACCGTCCAGCAGCACGTCCACGGGCACGCGCTCGACCAGCTCGGCGAGGCCGCCGTGGTGGTCGCGCGAGGTGTGGGTCATGACGAGCACCGAGAGCCGCCGCACGCCGGCGCGCCTCAGCAGGCGCACGACCCCGCCCTCGGGCGGCCCGCCGTCGAAGAGGACCGCGCTGCCGTCGGGATGCTGGACGAGCGTCGCATCCCCCTGCCCGACGTCGAGGAACGTGACGGTGAGGCTGGCCGGCGGTCCGGTTGGCGACAGGCCGCGCGCCAAGGCGAGCACGATCGTGCCGGTGGCCGCCACCGCCAACCCGAGGCGGTGCACCCGCCGGAGGCGGCGTAGACGAGCGACGGCGGTCGTGACCCACGGCTCGCAGCGGCGCCCCACGGCTCTCGACGCGAGCGCACCGCCGGCGAGCGCCAGGTAGGCGGCGCCGATCTCGATCGGCCCGGCGAGCCGGAGATCCACGCTCGCCCCAGGAAGATCGGCGAACAGCGCGGCCAGCGACTCCAGGGCGATGAGCAGCGGCTCGATCGCGGCGCCCAAAAGCGCATTCGCCGCATCGGCCAGGTCGCCGCAGGGACCATCGACCGGCCTGAGCTGCCCAATGGCCGCGCGCGACATCCCCAGCCACATGATCGGCGCGATCAGCGGCAGCGCGGCTACGTTGGCGGGCAGGCTCGTGAGCGAGAGCGTGCCGAAGTGGTGGGCCAGCAGGGGCGCTGTCGCCACGGTCGCCGCCACCGTCAGCGCGATTGCGTCGGCGACCGCGCGTGGCAGTGCCGGAATCGCGGCGGCGAGCCTCCGGGCCATCAGCAGGATCCCGACGACCGCGGCGAACGACAGCTGCCAGGCGGGATCGCCGTGCGCGTGCGGGTTCAGCGTCAGCGTGGCGCACACGGCGACTCCGAGCGCGTACCAGCGCGAGGCGGGCCGTGCGAGCGCCGTGGCTACGAGGGCCGCCACCCCCATCAATCCGGCACGCTGGATCGACGCGCCCCCACCGGCAAGCGGGACATAGAGGGAGATCAACGCGATCAGGACGGGGATCCGCACGCCGTGGCGTAGGCCTGCAGCCATGAGAAGCGGCAGCGCGAGCGCGCAGAGCAGGACCACGTTCTGACCGCTTACGGCCAGGACATGGCCGAGGCCGGAGTCGCGGAAGTCGTCGCGGATCCCCGGCGGGATCGCCTCGTCCCCGCCGATCACCATCCCGCGTGCCAACGCGGCCTCGGCCGTCGGCAGACCGGCCGCCAGCGCTTCGTCCGACCGCGTCCGGATGCGATCGACGACCCCGACCAAGCCGTGGCGGCGGGCACCGGTGACCCGCACGCGCTCGACGTCGAGCGCACCGGCGATCCCCTGAGTCCGCAGGTACGCACCGAAGTCGAAGGCCGAGTCGCTCGGCGCCGGGCGCGCGAACGTGCCGCTCACCCACAGCTCGGCGCCGGTCGCAGCCGCGGCGGGAACAGCGGGCCGCTCCGGCAGGGTGGCCCAGAGCCGGGCACCGCGCCGCGCGCCATCCGTCATCCGGATCTCAGCGGACCAGCCCCGCGCACCAGGCCGCGGGGCCGAGCTCAGATAGGCATGGCCGGTGAGGCGCTCGCCTGGGACGAGCGCGGTCGGCGTCGCACCGATCGCGTCGATCCGAGCTGCCCCAATCGCCGCACCGGCGACCACTGCCGCGGCGGCCAGCAGCGCCAGCCGCGGCGCCACCCCGGCGGCGGCCAGGCAGACCAGCGCGGCCGCCGCGACTCCGACCGCGGCGAGCGACACGGTCGACGCCACGAGGCCACCGGCGATCGAGAAGATGCCGGCGTAAGGGGCCCGGCGAGCGAGCCAGGAGGTCGCCTGAGTCAGCGCCTCACGGGGCAAGTGCTTCCTTCAGCGCCTCCAGGCGCTTCGCGCCGATGCCGTCGACCTCGCCAAGCTGGTCGAGCGAGCCGAATCCTCCGCTCTCCTGCCGGTGCTCGACGATCCGCTCGGCGAGCGTCGGCCCGATGCCGTCCAGCTCCTCGAGCTGCTCGGCCGTCGCCGAGCCGACGCTGATCGGCCGTTCGGCGCCGGCAACGCTGCCCTCCGCGGTGCGCGTGGGCACCACGACCTGTTGCCCATCAGTGAGCCGAGCGGCGAGGTTGACCGCACTGAGGTCAGCGGCAGGCGTCGGCCCACCCGCACGGTGCACGGCAGCCGCAACCCGCCCTCGGTCTACGAGCCGATACACCCCTGGCCTGCGCACGGCCCCGGCTACGTGGACGTAGATGCGTGGCTCGGTCGGCGCGCCCGTCCGCGCAGGCTGCGCCGGTCCACCGATCCGGACCGGCGGCGACTCGGGCTTCCCAGCCGCGAGCAAACGCGCGCCGAGCACCACCGCGACGACTGCCGCCACTCCCCATGCCGCGATCTGCCATCCACGCTCGTCCACAGACGGGCGACGCTAGGCGCGCTCGCGCTACATGCGTCCCTCGACCGCTACCGCGTTGCGTCAGCGCAGCGACAGGGCGTACTGAAAGGCGGTCGCGTAGCCCGGATTGCCGCCGAGCTGGACCATCAGCTCCGCCGCCTTCTCGAGCGTCACGACGTCGCGCCAGGAGATCCCGTGGCGGCGATCGATAGCGCTCAGCTGGCTCGAGATGTTCCGCTCGATGCGCCGCGCGATCGGAGCCGCGCGGTAGTCGGCACGCACGATCTGCGCGGCGGTCCGCGTCGGGAACTCACGCGCGCGCTTGGCCAGCCGGTTGAAGACGGTGCAGTCGGCTTGGATCTTCCCGACGTCCCCGTAGGCCGCGAGGCGACGCGACTGAGCTGCGATCGCCTCCCGCAGCAGCGGGTTGCTGACCGGTGCCCCGTTCAGGCGCGCGACGAAGCGCTCGAAGGCAGGCTCGTAGGCGATCACACGCGCCTGCTGCTGATCGAGCAGCAACCGCATGTCGGCCAGCAGCCGGCGCGCCGACGCCACGTAGAGCCCTCGCTGAGGCGCGTGCTTGACCGCCCGGATCCGCTTCCATCCCGGGCCGCTGCTCATGCAGCCGGCGAGCACCCCTCCCGAGCGGCGACTCAGCCGCGACACGGTCGCGCTCGCGGAGCGCTTGGCGTTGCCGAGCTCGGCGAGCGCCTGCTCGATCGGACGAAGCTCCGCAGCGGCTGTCGTCGCCTGCGCGCCGGCTCCTGCGGGAGCCAGCAGCACTCCCGCCAGGACGACGGCAACGGCCGCCGCCAGCAGGCCGCGGAAGACATCTGTGCAGAGCGCCACGGGAGGGCCATCGGCAGCTGTCCGGCAGGCTTTGAGCGTTCGGCGGCGGTCGTGGACGGGTAGCTAGCGAGCTACGACGTTGACCAGGCGGCCCGGCACCACGATCACCTTGACGATCTCGCGGCCGTCGAGGCGCTCGGCGAGCCGGTCCGAGGCCCGCGCCTGGACCTCGAGCTCGTCGGCGACCAGATCGACGGCCGCCTGGAAGCGGTCGATCACCTTGCCGTTTAGCTGAACGACGATCTCGTTCGTGTCCGTCGCCAGCAGCGCGGGATCGGCCTCCGGCCAGGGCTCCTCCCAGACGCGCCTACCGGTCAGCGACTCGTAGACCTCGCTGCCGAGGTGCGGAGCGAACGGGAAGATCAGGGAGCCGGCGGTCGCGGTCGCGAAGCGGTAGTGCGACGCGCCCTCCGGAGTTGTCAGCAGGTCGTCACGGTGCTTGGTGATCTCGTTGACGAGCTCGATGACCGCGGCGATCGCGGTGTGCGTGGCGAACCGCTCCCCCAGGTCGCCGGTGACCTTGTCGATCGCCCAGTGCGCCTTGCGCAGGACCTCCGTCGGCTCGCCGGTCGGACCATCCGACGGCTCCGTGTTCGCGGCCGCATCGGCACCGGCGCGCCACAGCCGCGCCAGGAAGCGGGCGATCCCCTCGATCCCCTTGTCGTTCCAGTCCCCGCCCTCGGCGGGGTGGCCGACGTAGAGGATGTAGCTGCGGGCGGCATCGGCGCCGAACTGGTCGACCAGCTCACGCGGGCTGACGACGTTGCCCTTCGACTTCGACATCTTCGCGCCGTCGCGCGTGACCATCCCCTGGGTGAAGAGGCGCGCGAAGGGCTCCTGGACGTCGAGCAGACCGAGATCCGCGAACGCCTTCGTGAAGAAGCGCGCGTACATCAGGTGCAGGATCGCGTGCTCCACCCCGCCGATGTACTGGTCGACGGGCATCCAGCCGTCGAGCACCTCGCGGTCCCAGGGCGCGCTGTCGTTGCGCGCGTCGCAGTAGCGCAGGAAGTACCAGGACGAGTCGACGAAGGTGTCCATCGTGTCGGTCTCGCGCTTCGCGGCCCCGCCGCATGAGGGACAGCTCGTGTCGACCCAGTCGTCCGCCGCCGCCAGCGGCGAGCGGCCCTTGGGCGCATAGTCCTCGACGTCGGGCAGCACGACGGGGAGCTGGTCGTCCGGGACCGGGACGAGACCACAGCCGTCGCAGTGGACGATCGGGATCGGGCAGCCCCAGTAGCGCTGGCGCGAGAGCAGCCAGTCGCGCAGGCGGTAGTTGACCGCCGGCTCGCCCTTGCCGTCCTCGCCGAGCCACTCGACGATCTGCTCGAACGCCTCGCGGTTGTGGGTCCCGTCGAAGCGCCCGCTGTTGGCCATCGGACCGTCGCCGGTGTAGGGCAGCTCCTCGCCGCCCTCGATCACACGCCGGATCTCGATGCCGTGCTTGACGGCGAACTCGTGGTCGCGCTCGTCGTGCGCGGGCACCGCCATGATCGCGCCCGTGCCGTACTCCATCAGCACGTAGTCGGCGACGTACATCGGGATCTGCTCGCCGTTGACCGGGTTGGTCACCGTTCGCCCGAGCGGCACGCCGGTCTTCTCACGGTCCTCCTCCCCACGCTCCTCGGCGGACGCCGCCAGCGCCTGCTGCACGTAGTCGCGCACCTCGGGCGAGTCGCTGAGGCGCAGCACGTCGGGGTGCTCGGGCGCCATCACGAAGAACGTCGCACCGAACAGCGTGTCGGGCCGGGTGGTGAAGACCGGGTAGTCGGTGCCGAGCGCGTCGCAGTGGAAGACGACCTCGGCACCCTCCGAGCGCCCGATCCAGTTGCGCTGCATCGTCACGACGTGCTGCGGCCAGTCGATCGTCTCGAGGTCGTCCAGCAGCCGGTCGGCGTACTCGGTGATCTTGAAGAACCACTGCTCGAGGTCGCGCTGCTCGACGAGCGTGCCGCAGCGCTCGCAGCGACCGTCGACGACCTGCTCGTTGGCGAGCACCGTCGCGTCCTTCGGGCACCAGTTGACCGCTGCCTGCTTGCGGTAGGCAAGGCCGTTCTCGTAGAGCTGCAGGAACAGCCACTGGGTCCAGCGGTAGTAGGAGGGCTCGTGGGTGCCGAGCTCGCGCGACCAGTCGATCGAGACGCCCCAGTCGTTGAACTGGCGCCTGAACTCTGCGATCGACGCCTCGGTCGACTCGCGTGGGTGCTGGCCGGTCTTGATCGCGTGGTTCTCGGCGGGCAGGCCGAAGGCGTCGTAGCCGAGCGGGTGCAGTACGCGGTGACCGGTGCGCCGCTTGAAGTGGGCGATCGCGTCGCCGACCGAGTAGACCTTGAGGTGGCCGATGTGCGGCTCGCCCGAGGGGTAGGGCAGCATCTCCAGGACGTAGGACTTCGGCCGCCCGTCGTCCTCGTTGCCGACCTCCCAGGTGCGCTCGTCGGCCCAGACCTGCTGCCACTTGCGCTCGATCGCGCGTGCCTGGTAGCTCTCCGCCGTCATCGCGGACGGCAGGCTACCTGGCGCCCGCTAGCCGGGCAGCGACGAGCCGGCGAAGAAGAAGAACCAGATGCCGAAGGCGAGCGCGCCGATCGCGACCGAGATCACCATCACCACGTCGAGGACCGTGCGCTGCGCCCGACCCTCGTTCTCGCCGCGCATGCTGCGGTGCCACGGCATGATCACGCGCGCCTCCTCCACCCCCGCGACGGAGCTGTAGGCGCGGTTGAGCGTCTGAAGGCCCTTGGCGAGCGCGACGGCGGTTATCGCGATGCCAAATAGGACGACCATGTATGGCCCGAACCCGGCCGCCTGGGAGTCCTTCTGCATCTGCGAGGCGAGCCAGAGCCAGAAGATCGGCGAGCCGATCCAGAGCAGGATCGACCCGACCGCCATCAGCAAGATCAGTCCCGCTTTGGCGAATGGTCGTACTGCGGTGGCGCCCACGTCGATGCACAGTACCCAGGCGACGGCTGGATGACTAGCGGTACCCGCCAGGCGCGGCGCGACTAGAGCTGCTGAGGGCCAAGCGGCTCTGGTGGCGAACCGTCGCTCTGGGGCCCGAGGAACAGCTGCCACCAGCTCACGTCGCGCCACGCCCCCGCCTTGAACCCGATTCGCCGGTAGGTCCCGACCAGCTCGAAGCCACACGACTCGTGCAGCCGAACGCTCGTCTCGTTGGGCAATGTGATGCCCGCGCAGACGACCTCGAGCCGTTGGCGGCGCAGCAGGTCGATCAGCGTCCCGTAGAGCTCGCGCCCGACGCCCCGTCCCTGGTGATCGGCGTGGATGTAGACCGAGGACTCGGCGGACCAGCGGTAGGCCGGCCGCTCGCGGTGAGCGCTTGCATAGGCGAACCCGGCGACCTCCCCGTCGCGCTCCGCGACGATCCATGGGTAGTGGGCCGATACCCGCTCGATCCGCGCAGCGAAGTCAGCCGCCGATGGTGGATGCTCCTCGAACGAGGTGCCGGCACCGTCGACGTAGGGACCGTAGATCGCCGCGCAAGCGCCCGCGTCGAGCCGAGGATCGGCATAGCGGATCATGGGCCGGCCTGCGAGAAAGTGGAGCTGAGGGGGCTCGAACCCCTGACCTCCGCCATGCCATGGCGGCGCTCTTCCAGCTGAGCTACAGCCCCGAGATCCTGCGACCGCATCAGTTTATCGTCGCTCAGCGTGACGGCTAGTCCACGGTGCGCTGCGGGGCATCGCCCCAGAGCTTGTCCAGGCGGTAGTAGTCGCGCGCGTCGGGAGTGAAGATGTGGACGATGCAATCGAGGTAGTCCGCGAGGATCCAGCGGGCCTCCCCGAGGCCCTCGGAGCGGCGCGGAAGCAGGCCGTGCCGATCCTTGAGCTCCTGGTGGACGGCATCGCGAATCGCCTTGGTCTGTCGCTCGGTGTTGCCCGAGCAGATGACGAGGTAGTCGGTGTAGCTGACCAGCTCGCGAACGTCGATCACGCGAATGTCGATCGCCTTGCGATCGGACGCGATCTCCGCGATCCGCCCTGCCAGCTCTGCCCCCACGAGACTCTCCGTGCTGCTGACCGGCTGCTCTTGGCTCATGCCGTCGAAGGGGTCGAAGTGGCGTAGAGGCCCTCCGCGACGATGTGGTCGCCGACTGCATCGGGCACGAGGTAGCGGATCGGCAGCCCATCGGCGATCCGCTCCCTGATCAGCGAGGAGCTGACGTCCAGGCGCGGCAGCTCGAAGCCGACGCTGCGCTCGGCGCCCCGAAGGTCGCGCAGCTCGTCCACGACGGCGTCGCGATCGAGGCCCGCGCGCTCGGCCACCGCCAGCGTGGCGGCCGAGAGCACCTGCTCAGGCTCGTGCCAGCTCCCGAGCCGGCGTGCCTGGTCGGCGCCCAGGATCAGGGTCAGCTCCTGGCTTGGGTGGGTCTCGTGCAAGGCCTTCAGTGTGTCCACGGTATAGGACCTCCCGGGACGCTCCACCTCCACCGCCGAGGCCTCGAGCTGCGCGTCGCCGCCGACGGCGAGCTGGACCATCCGCAGTCGGTGCGCCGCACCGGGATCGGATTCCAGCTCGCGGTGCGGCGGCGCGCCGACCGGGACTAGCAGGACGCGGTCGAGGCCGAGCCGGGCGAGCGCCTCCTGAGCGAGGCAGAGATGGCCGATGTGCGGCGGATTGAAGGCTCCGCCGACGACGCCGACCTTCACTCGCGGATCTGGCCGGTGCCCTCGGCCACGTACTTGTAGGTCGTCAGCTCGCGAACGCCGATCGGACCGCGGACGTGCAGCTTCTGCGTCGAGTTGCCGATCTCGGCTCCCATGCCGAAGACGCCCCCGTCGGTGAAGCGCGTCGAGGCGTTCACGTAGACGCAGGCGGCATCGACTTCGTGGGTGAAGCGCTCGGCCGACTCGGTCGAGTCGGTGACGATCGCCTCCGAATGCCCTGAGCTGTAGCGGTTGACGTGCTCGATCGCCTCGTCGAGCGAGTCGACGACCTTGACCGCGAGGATCAGCGCCAGGTACTCGGTGCCCCAGTCGTCCTCGTCGGCGTCCTGGAGCGAGTCGGCCAGATCCCCGGCCAGCGCGCGCGTGCGGGCGTCGACGCGCAGCTCCACGCCGGCCTCGCGCAGCTCGCCGAGCACGCGCGGCAGGAAGTCCGGAGCGGCGGCCGAGTGGACGAGCAGCGTCTCGGCGGAGTTGCAGACACCGGGACGCTGGACCTTCGCGTTGAAGGCGATCCGCGTGGCGTCGTCGAGGTTCGCCGTCGCGTCGACGTAGACGTGGCAGTTGCCCGCCGCCGCGTAGATCACGGGAACGGTGGCGACATCCTGAAGCGCCGCCTTCAGTCCCTCCCCACCCCGGGGGATGATCAGGTCGACGACGCCGGCCTGCGTCGCCAGGTCCTTGAGCTCCTCGCGCCCGCCGCCGGCGACCAGCGAGACACAGGCACGCGGCAGGCCCGCCGACTCGACCGCCGCCCCGGAGACCTCGGCGAGCACCGCGTTCGAGTGGGTCGCGGCGGACGAGCCGCGCAAGACGATCGCGTTGCCCGACTTCAGGCAGAGCGCGGAGCAGTCGATCGTGACGTTCGGGCGCGCCTCGTAGACGACGGCGACGACCCCGAGCGGCACCCGCAGGCGCCGGATCTCCAGGCCGTTCTCGAGCCGGTAGCCCTCAAGCACCTCGCCGACCGGATCGGACAGGGCCGCGATGTCGCGCACCTGCGCGGCAATCGCATGCACGCGCGCCTCGTCGAGCTTCAGGCGGTCCAGCAGCGCCGCGCTCAGACCGGCCTCCGCGCCAGCCTCCATGTCGCGGGCGTTCGCCTCGAGCACCTCCCCCATCCGCTCCTCGAGCGCACTCGCCATCGCCTCCAGCGCAGCGTCCTTCGTCCGATCGTCGACGTTCGCCAACACCCGCGACGCATCACGCGCCGCCGCGCACACATCCGCTACAGATCGAGCAGTAGTCGCCACGAGCCAAGGGTACCGACCCGGTCCACCCGGTTCGCGCGACCACTGGAGCCGAAGCGCAACCCAGCGGGATACCACCGGAGCCGTCGCCAGACCAGCCCCGCGCGGGGGCTCCGGGGGACGCGAGTCCCCCGGTCATCAATCAATCCAGCACGAAGTAGTCACGGTGGATGGCCTCCTCGGCTGCACGGGGCATCGTCTCGCGCACGGCGTCGGACTTCATCCCGACGATCCGCTTCAGCTCGCCGTTCGAGTAGTTGACGATGCCCTTGCCGATCGGCCGCGTCCCGTCGACCGCACGCACCTCGACGGCGTCGCCGGCGTTGAACTCGCCCTTGACGTCGACGATCCCGACCGGAAGCAGGCTCGTGCCGCGCTCGCGCAGCGCGCGCGCGGCGCCCTCGTCGACGGTGAGCGATCCGTGCGTCGGCTTGGCGTACTTGAGCCACAGCTTGAAGCTCGAGACCTTGCCGTCCTGGGGATGGAAGCGGGTACCGACATCGTCACCGGCGAGCGCCCGGCTGACCGCCCGCGCGTCGGTGCCGTTGGCGATCGTCGCGGGGATGCCGGCGGCGGTCGCCATCTCGGCTGCGACGACCTTCGACCTCATCCCGCCCGATCCGAGCGGTGACGCCGAGAAGCCGATGTCGAGCTGCTCGAGCTGCTCGAAGTCGCGTACGTCGCGGATCAGCTCGGCGCCGGGATCGCGGCTCGGATCGGCGCTGTAGAGGCCGTCGGTGTCGGTCAGCAGCACGAGCCGGTCACAGCCGAGCAGGATCGTCACCTGCGCGGCGAGGAAGTCGTTGTCGCCGAACGAGATCTCGTCGGTGGTCGTCGTGTCGTTCTCGTTGATGACGGGCACCACGCCCCAGTCGAGCAGCTTGCTCAGCGTCTGGCGCGCGTTGAGGTAGTGGGTGCGTGCCGACATGTCGAAGAACGTCAACAGCACCTGTGCGCTCGACACGCCGCGCGCCGTGAGCAGCTCGTCGTAGGCGCGGTAGAGCTTGCCCTGGCCGACCGCCGAGGCGGCCTGCAGCTCATCCATCGTCGCCGGCCGCGCGGGCAGCTCCATCAGGCGCATCCCGCGCGCGATCGCACCCGAGGTGACCATCACGACCTTGTCGCCCGCAGCGTGGCGCTCGGCGACCGCCGCGCAGATCGGCTCGATCACGTCCGTCCGAACCTCGCCCGACGCGTCCGCGACGATGCTCGACCCGAGTTTCACGACCAGTGAAGCCATCCGGCCGGGGAGCGTAGCCCTTCGCCCGGCCGCGCCCTCGCGGGAGCCGTCGGCAGATCAGCGACGCGCGGGGGCTCCGGGGGACGCGAGTCCCCCGGCCCTATCCGGGATCCAGCTCCAAGACCACGCCCGCGATCTCGACGTCGTCGCCGACTTCGAAGCCTGCGGCCTCGAGCTGGCCGATCACGCCCATCTTGCGCAGGCGGTCCTCGACGTAGCGCTGGGCGTCCTCGTTCTCGAGGTCGTGGCGGGCGAGCAGCCGCTCGACCCTGCGTCCGCTGACTCGGTAGCCGCCCGAGTCGGTCCGCTCGATGTGGATCTGCTCGTCCGCGCCAGGGCGGTAGATGCGGTGCTCGGCCATCACCTCTCCCGGAGCTTCCTCGACGATGTCGTCCTCGGGCACTGCGCGCACGATCGCGGCCGTCAGCGTCTCGATGCCGAACCCAGTGGCCGCCGAGGTCGCGAGCACGTCGACGACCGACTCTCCGAGACGGTCGCGCCATTCGGCAATCGCCGCTTCGACGGCCTCGGGCTCGACGAGGTCCGCCTTGGAGAGGCAGGCGAGTCGCGGCAGCAGCTCCAGCCCCTGCCCGTGCTCGCGCAGCTCGCTCTCGACCGTCGCGTAGTTCTCGACCGGATCAGATCCGTCGAGCGGTGCCAGATCGAGGACGTGGACGAGCAGACGGCAGCGCTCGACGTGCGCGAGGAACTCGTGCCCCAAGCCGGCCCCCTCATGCGCTCCCTCGATCAGTCCCGGGATGTCGGCGAGGACCAGCTGCCGCTCGTCGGTCTCGATCGTCCCCAGGTTCGGATCGATCGTCGTGAACGGATACCCGGCCACCTTCGGCCGCGCAGCGGTCATCCGCGCCAGCAACGAGCTCTTCCCCGCGTTCGGTAGCCCAACCAACCCGGCGTCGGCCAGCAGTCGCAACCGCAGCTCGAGCCAACCCTCCTCGCCGTCCAACCCTCGCTCCGCCAACCGCGGCGTCTGCCGCGTCGGCCCCGCGAACGCCTTGTTCCCCTTCCCCCCGACACCACCGCGCGCAACAACCGCCCGCTGCCCCGCCTGCGTCAGCTCCCAACGCGCCCCCCGCTCCTCGTCCTCGGCCACAGTCCCAGGCGGAACCAGGAGCTCCAACGGCGTCGAAGTCGCGCCATGCCGCTGCGAGCCCTCTCCATGTCCCCCACGCTGCGCCTTGTAGTGCCCACCGCGATGAAACTCCGACAGATCCCGCCGCGACGGATCACAAACGAGCACCACATCCCCACCATGCCCACCATCGCCCCCATCGGGGCCACCCTTGGGAACATGGGCCTCCCGCCGAAACGACACGACCCCGGCGCCCCCCGCACCAGCCTTCACAAAGATCTTCGCCCGGTCATGAAACACCCAACGATCCTGCCACAGCAGCATCCGCCACCTCGGCCTCCGCGGGTGGCGTGGGTTTCGACGATCCGGCGAGCTTGCGAGTCCGGAGCGCGAAACCCATCGACAGGACCCGCGGGAATCAGCGTCGGCAGCTAGCCGGAACAGCTACCACGTATCGACCATCGTCCTCCGACGGCCCGTCACAGGAGGAACCGGGTTCGCCCGCAACGCCTGAACGATCCGCCCCCGCGTATCCGCCGGATCAATCACATCATCAACCTCGAAGTGCGCCGCCATGTTCAGCGCCCCACTCTGCGACCGCACCTGAGCAACCAAGTCGCGCACCCGCTGCTCGCGCTCGCCCTCATCCTCGATCGCCTCCAGCTCGCGCCGTAGCGCCAGCCGCACCGCGCCCTCGACTCCCATCGCCCCGAACTCGCCGGTCGGCCATGCGACGTTCAAGACCGGTGCGTGGAACGACCCTCCGGCCATCGCCTGCGCACCCAGCCCGTACGCCCGCCGTACGACGACCGTCAGCCACGGAACCGACAGTGTCGCCGCGGCGACGAACATCCGCGAGCAGCGTCGCACCATCGCGGTCGCCTCCGAGTCGGGCCCGACCATGAACCCCGGCGTGTCGACGAGCGTGACGATCGGCAATCCGAAGGCGTCGCAGTACTGCATGAATCGGGCAGCCTTGTCCGAGCCGTCGGCATCGATCGCTCCGCTGAGGCGTGTCGGATCGTTCGCGATGACGCCGATCGCGCGACCCTCGATCCGCACGAGTGCGGTGATCATGCCCGTGCCGTAGTCGCGGCGCAGCTCGAGCACCGAACCGACGTCGGCCAGGCCGTCGATCACCGCCCGTGCGTCGTGGATCCGCTTCGGGTCCTCGGGGATCAGCGCCCTGAGCTCGGCCCCGTCGGGCGCCTGCCACTCGCCCAGGGCTCCTTGGAAGTAGGAGAGGAAGCGGCGTGCCACGGCGACTGCCTCGTCCTCGTCAGCGGCAAGGACGTCGATCACGCCGTTTGGAGCTTGCATCGCGACGGGCCCGATGTCCGCTGGCGCGAAGCTGCCTAGACCGCCGCCCTCGATCATCGCCGGGCCACCCATGCCGATCGACGCATCGGGCGTAGCGATGATCACGTCGCAGCAGCCGAGCAGCGCAGCGTTACCCGCGAAGCAGTTGCCCGAGACGATCCCGACGCGCGGGACGAGACCACTCAGCCGCGCGAAGCTCTGGAAGGTGGGAACGACGAGATGGAACAGCTCTGCCTGGTCGGTATCGCCGGGCCGGCCGCCGCCGCCCTCGGCGAACAGGACGACCGGCAGCCGCGAGCGCTCGGCGAGATCGAGCATCCGGTCGGTCTTGCGGTGGTTACGGACCCCTTGGGTACCGGCAAGGACTGTGTAGTCGTAGGCCAAGACGACGCACCGAGCGTCGTCTCCGAAGGCATCGCCGTTGATCGCGGCCGTACCGACGACGATCCCGTCGGCGGGGGTGCGCTCGATCAGCTCCTGCTCGCTGCGACGTGCCTTCTGCGCGGCGATCGCGAGGCCGCCGTACTCCGAGAACGTATCCGGGTCGCATAGCGCCGCGATGTTCTCGCGTGTCGTGCGGCGGCCGGCGGCGCGGCGGCGCGCGACGGCCTCCCCGCGGGCGTCGTCGAGGGTTCCCGCGCGCCGGTCGAGCACGCGCTGCAGGTCCGCGCGGATCGCAGCGGATGCCTCGTCCGGAACGGACGCGGCGACCGCTCCCGCATCGGCCGCTCCGAGCCTGAGCGCGAACAGGACGTCGCCGCTCGCGACCTGGTCGCCGACCGTCGCGTGCACCTCGGCGATGGTGCCCGCCGCCGGCGCCGTCACCTCGTGGTGCATCTTCATCGACTCGACCACGACGACCGCCGTCCCTGCCACGACTTCGTGCCCCTGGCCGCGCACGACCTCGACCACGACGCCGGTGAACGGCGACGCGACCTCGACGGCGCCCTGGTCGATCGGAGCGCCGGTCATCTTTGGAGGTTGCTACTCGGCCGGGTCGACCGAGATGAAGCGTCCGCGGAAGCCGGTGCGGAACTGAACGGTGCCGGCGCGCTTGGCGAAGATCGTGTCGTCCTTGCCGATGCCGACGCCGTCGCCGGGCTTGAAGCGGGTCCCGCGCTGACGCACGATGATCTCGCCGCCGGTCACGGTCTGTCCTGCGAAGACCTTGACGCCGAGGCGCTGTGCGTTGGAGTCGCGTCCGTTGCGGCTGGAGCCGAGCCCCTTCTTATGCGCCATCGCCGTCCTCCTTCTTGGCCGCCGGCTTCTTCGCAGCGGGCTTCCTCGCGGCGGGCTTCTTGGCTGCGGGCTTCTTCGCAGCCGGCTTCTTGTCCGCTGCCTTGGCGGCCGGGGCCTTCTTGGCGGCCGGAGCCTTCGGCGCGGCGGGCTTCTTCGGAGCAGCGGCCTTCTTGGGCGCCGCCTCCGTCTTCTCGGCCGCCTCGGCCTTGGGGGCCTCGTCCTTCTTGGCGGCGGCCGGCTTGCGGCTCATCAGCTTGATGTCGCCGATCTCGATGCGCGTGAGGTCGGCGCGAGCTCCGTAGCGGACCTTGTAGCCGCGCTTCGGCTTGAACTTGAGGCCATGGATCTTCTTGCCGCGCTCGTGTCCCGCCACGACCGCCTCGACCTTGACCTTGGCCAGATCGTCGCCGGCGAAGACCGCGTCGTCCTTGTCACCCTTGAACAGCAGGGGCTCGAGCGCGACCTTGGCGCCCTCCTGCTCGGGCATGCGGTCCACGAGCAGGGAGTCGCCCTGCTCGACGCGGTACTGCTTGCCACCGACTTTGACGATTGCGTACATGACGTAAAAGGGGCGCCCCGAGAGGCGCCGGCCAGGCAGTGTAGCGCCTACTCCCCTGTCGTCTCTGTCTTCTTGCGACGGCCGCGTCCGCCGCGACGTCCGCGACGACGCTTGGGCTTCTCCTCGGACTCGTCGCCGTTGCCATTCGACGCCGCCTCCGGTGCATCGGCCTCCAGTGCGGCCGCCTTCGGCTCGGTGCTCGCGGGCGCCTTCTTAGGCCGCGCGGGGCTCCTTCGCGGGCGCGCTGGGGTCTGCTTCGCGGCACTCGGCTTGGGCTTGGGTGCCGCGTCGATCACGTCGGCACCCTCCACGAGCGTCGCGGAGGCCGCGGAGCGACCGACGCTCTCGATCCGCACGAGCGTCTTCTTGCCGATCAGCTTCACGGCGCTCGCGACCGAGATGACGTAGCCGTCGAGCTTCGCGACGGCGTCGTCCTCGCTGTACATGTGCGGCTCCTCGATCGTGACGAGCACCTCCTCGCCCTCGCGGAACGGCAGCGCGCGCTCCTCGATCTCCTCGAGCTTGCCCTCCATCGACACCGCGAAGTGGTCGAGCGGCAGGCCCTCGGAGCCCTCGAAGTGGAACAGCTTGCCGGTCTCCTCCTCGATCTGCAGCAGCGGCCGTCCCGGTCCGCCGGCGACCAGGGTCGCGACACGCGGGTGGACCTGGATCAGGAAGGCGGGACCCGACCGCTCCGCGGCGACCTCGCGCAGCTTGCGCTCGGTGTCGATCGCGACCGTCTCCTCCGACAGCACCACGCCCTCGCCCTCGCACGTCGGGCAGGTCTTGGTGAGGATCTCGCGCACGCCCTCGGTGACGTTCTGGCGCGTCATCTCGACCAGGCCGAGCGGCGAGATCTCGACGACGTAGGTCTTCGTACGGTCCTCGTCGAGCGACTTGCGCAGCGTCTTGAGCACCGTGTCGCGGTTGCGCGCGCGGGCCATGTCGATGAAGTCGATGACGATGATCCCGCCGATGTCGCGCAGCCGCAGCTGACGGACGACCTCGTCGGCGGCCTCGAGGTTGGTCCTGGTGATCGTGTCCTCGAGCCGGGCGCCCTTGCCGCGACCGACGAACGAGCCGGAGTTGATGTCGATGACCGTCAGCGCCTCGGCGTAGTCGATGATCAGGTAGCCGCCGGAGGGCAGGTCGACACGCCGGTGCAGCGTCGACTGGATCTCCTTGTCGATCCCGTAGCGCTCGAACAGCGAGACCTTCTCGTCCTTGTAGATCTCGAGCCGCGGCAGCAGCTCGGGCGCGGTGCGGTTGAAGAAGGACTCGAGCCGGTGGTGCTGCTGCTCGTCGTCGACGATCGCCGAGTCGAACTGCTTGGAGAAGATGTCGCGCACCACCCGGACGGCGAGGTCGGCCTCCTGGAAGATCATCGCGGGCGCCTTCGCGTCCTCGGCGCGCTTCTGCAGCACCTCGTGGAGCTTGTGGAGGTACTTGATCTCATGGTCGAAGTCGGACTTCTTCGCTCCTTGGGCGGCCGTGCGCACGATCACCCCGCCGTCGCCGATCTCGAGGCCCTTCGCCTCACGGCGCAGCCGGTCGCGCTCCTTGTCCTCGAGCCGGCGCGACACGCCCACGCCCTCGCCCTGCGGCGTGTAGACGAGGTAGCGGCCGGCGATCGACAGCTGCATCGACAGGCGCGAGCCCTTGGTCTTCAGCGGGTCCTTGATCGCCTGGACGACGACCTCCTGACCCGGCTTGAGCAGTTCGGAGATCTGCCGGCCCTTGCCGCCACCGCGGCCACGGCGGGCCACCTCGACGCCGGGCATGACGATGTCGTCGGCGTGCAGGAACCCGTTCTTGTCGAGGCCGATGTCGACGAAGGCGGCCTCGAGGCCCGGGAGCACGTTGTCGACCCGGCCCTTGTAGACGTTGCCGACGATCGAGCGCGAACCGCGCCGCTCGACGTACAGCTCCGCGACCTTCCAGTCGTCCTGCTTGCTCTTCGCGGCGCCGCCGCGGGCGCCGCCCTTCTGCTTGGCATCCTCAGAACCGGAGAGCGTGCCCTCCGACTCGAGGATCGCGACGCGGGTCTCGCCACGGTCTGCCGTGACAAGTACTTGCTTTTTCAAGAGTTCCTCTCATGTGACTAGGCCTGGGCCCTTCGCGAACGCCGTCTCGCGCGCTTGCGCGTGAACGCTCTGCAGAAGCCCCAGGGCAATGAAGGTGACCAGCACGGACGAGCCGCCGTAGCTCATGAGTGGCAGCGTGACGCCGGTGATCGGCATGATGCCGATGGCCATCCCTACGTTGATGAAGATTTGATGCATAAGCATGGCAAGGACTCCGGCCGCTATGAGGGTGCCGAAGAGATCCTTGGACATGGTCAGTATGCGCAATGTGCGCCAGATCAGGAGCGCGAACAGCGATAAGACGATCGCGGCGCCCATGAATCCGAACTCCTCGCCGACCACCGAGAAGACGAAATCGGTGTGGTGCTCGGGCAGGAAGTCGAGCTTCGTCTGGGTCGCGTCGTCGCCGCGGCCGGTCTTTCCGCCCGCGCCGATCGCGACCTGCGACTGCTGCTGTTGATAGCCATCCCCCTCCTGGTCCTCGGACGGATCGATGAACGAAGTCAGGCGGTCCATCTGGTACGGCTTGAGCAGCTCGACGTCCGCCGCGGGCGCGAGGACGAGAACGATCGTCATGGCCATCGCCGCAAGCGCTGCCAGTACGGCGAAGTGCGAGAGCTTGGTTCCGGCGACGAACAGCGTGACGAGGCCGATGCTGATGTAGACGAGCCCGCTGCCGAGGTCCGGCTGGGCGATGACGAGCATCGCCGGGACCAAGACGAGGAGCATCGCCCTGCTCGTCGTCTCGCGGTCGCCGATCCGGCGCACGCGGTCGACCAGGACGGCCGAGAGCGAGAGGATCAGCAGCACCTTGCCGAGCTCGGAGGTCTGGATCTCGAAGAACGGGAGCTCGATCGCTCGGCGCGCCCCGAGCGAGACCGAGCCCAGCGCGAAGACCGCGAGGATCGACGCGATCAGCAAGGCGTAGAGCCCGGCCTTCCACTCGCGCAATCGGGTGTAGTCGAACCGCGCGATCAGCAGCATCAACGTCATCCCCACGGCGGCGTAGAGCGCCTGGCGGTAGAGGAAGTAGTTCGGGCTGCCGGGCCTGTCGTCCTCGGTGGCCGTCCCGATCGCGTACAGCGAGCAGACCGTGAGGCCGACGACCGCGAGCAGGAGCAGCACGTCGATCCGGACGTAGCGCGGCCGCGAGCGATCGCGGAACTCGCGCACCGTGGTGCCGAACGGGGTCGCCTGCATCAGTCCTGGGCCGTTCCCGCCGGGATCTCGCCGCTCGACTCGTCGACCTCGAACACCGAGCCGAGGATCTGTCGTACGGCCGGGGCCGCTGCCTCGGCGCCGAAGCCGCCGCCCTCGATCGTGGCGGCGATGACGTAGCGCGGGTTGGGATACGGAGCGAGCGCGACATACCACGACTGATCGATGCCGCTCGTCGTCTCCGCGGTGCCGGTCTTGCCGGCGACCGCGATCGGGAACCCCTCGAAGACCGGCGTCGAGGTGCCGCCGGGCTCGCTCGCCGCGGCGCGCAGGCCGTCGAGGATCGCCTGACGGTAGCCCGGGTCGATCTTCACGCGCCGGGCGACCGATCCCGCGAGCTCCTGCAGCGGGCGGCCGCTCGAGTCCTCGATCCGCAGCCCGAGCCGCGGCCGCACCACCTTGCCGCCGTTGGCGAGCGTCGCGTACGCGACGGCCATCTGGAGCGGGCTGGCGAGCAGGTCGCCCTGGCCGATCGAGGTGTTGACGTTGTCGCCGACCGACCACTGCCGGACGTCGGGATCCTGCTCGTGGAGGGCGTTGCGCCACTCGCGCGTCGGCACGATCCCTGCCGCCTCGCCCGGCAGGTCGATGCCGGTCGGCCGGCCGAGCCCCATCCGGCGCGCCCAGCTCTGGATCAGGTTGCCGTTGCCGAAGGCGTCGGCCTCCTTGCCGAGCAGGTAGAAGTAGACGTCGCTCGAGACCGAGAGCGCCTGGCGGAGGGCGACCGCCCCATGCGGGACCCTGCCGGCGTTCTCGAACTCCTGGTCGCCGATCGTCACATAGCCGTTGTCGACGACGACCTCCTCGGGCGAGATCAGGCCGCCGTCCAGCGCCGCGACCGCCGTGATCGGCTTGAAGGTCGAGCCCGTCGGATAGCCGCCCTGGATCGCCCGGTTGAACAGAGGCGTGCCGGCGTCCTCGGACGAGAGGCGGTCGAGCGTCGACTGCGAGACCGGCCGCGAGAAGATGTTGGGGTCGAACGACGGGCCGCTGCCGAGCGCGAGCACCTCGCCGTTGTCGACGTTCATCGCGACGAACGCTCCGCGCCGGCCGGCGAGCGAGGCCTGACCGGCCTCCTGGACGTCGGAGTCGAGCGACAGCCGCAGCTGGCGACCCTGCTCGGGCTGCCACGACCTGAGCGGCTGTCCGCGCAGCACGCCCATCGCGTCGACCTGGACGCGCGTCGCGCCGTTCTTGCCGCGCAGGAAGCGGTCGTACTGCTCCTCGATCCCGCCCTTCCCGACCCTGTCGCCCAGCGCGACGTCGCTGTACTCGTCGCTCTCGAGCTCCTCCTGGCTGACCTCGCCGGTGTAGCCGAAGAGGTGCGCGCCGGCCTCGCCGGCGGGGTACTCGCGCAGGTAGACGCGCTCGGGCTCGACGCCCGGGAAGTCCTCTGCGTGCTCGAGCAGATAGGCGAGCACGTCCGGCGAGACGTCCTGCTTGACCGTCGCCGACGAGTACGGGATCTCGACCAGCTGGCGCTCGACTCGCCGCTCGATCTGACGTGGCTTGCGGTCGAGCACCCTGCCGAGCCGCCGGTAGACCTCGCGCCGCTCGGCGCGCGACTCCGGCAGCTGCTTCGGCGAGACCTTGACGGCGATCCCGACGCGGTTCTCGACGAGCACCCGTCCCTCGCGGTCGACGATCTCTCCCCGCGGTGCGGCGACCTTGATCGAGCGGACGCGGTTGTCGTTGGCCTCGGCGCGGTAGGTGTCGCCGGAGAGCACCTGCAGGAACCAGAGCCGGAAGAAGATGACGGCGAAGAAGAGCAGCGCTATCCCGCCGAGCACCGCGACCCGGACGGCTAGCTGAGGCGTGAGCGCCGGTCGCTGATCGCGCGAGTCGAGGTACACCTCAGATCTCCAGCCCGCGCAGCCCGATCGGCCCGGCCTCGCGCGGGCCACGCCGACGCCGGCGCAGGTCGAGCGGATCGACGAGCAGCACCGGGCGCAGGACGCGCCGGCAGATCCAGAAGATCGGCAACGCGAAGATCGCCCCGAGCAGCGTCGTCGCGATCATCTCGCGCACGACGGCGACGCTGACCGATGCCTCGATCTCGAGCATGAACGAGACGACCGCGAACGAGACGACCCAGGCGAACGTCGCGGCAGCCCCGACGGGGATCGGCATCAGCTCGTGCGCCGGATCGCGGATCTCGCGGTAGCGCCCGACGCCGTACCCGACGGCCGTCAGCACCAGTGACGAGGCGCCCATCGTCCCGCCGACGAGCAGGTCGAGCAGCAGTCCGACGCCGAAGCCCATCGCCGCACCAGCGATCGATCCACCGTAGATCGCCACAGCCGCCACGACGAGTGGCGTCAGGTCGAGGTAGCCGCCCAGCACGCGACCGGTTCCCAGTCCCGAGACCTGCACGATCACGACGACGAAGCCGAGTAGCGCACAGCGGACGAAGGCGCTGGGCGTCGCTCTCACTGGAACGGCACCCCCGCCTGGGTGGAGACCCCACGCTCGGTCAGGATTTGGACCACGTCGACCTCGCGGATGTCCGCGTAGGGCTCGATGTGGACGCGCTGGAACTCGTCGAGCTCCTCGGCGTCCACCTTCGTGACCCGTCCGATCGGTATCCCGCGCTGGAAGAGCGACTCGAAGCGCGAAGTGGCGAAGCCGCTGGTCGCGACGCGCGCCCCCTCGGTGACGCGGCGGTCGGCGGCGATGTGGTCGAGCAGCAGGTCGTCCGGCTTGCCCACGATCGGCTTGACGATCCCACTCGCGCCGGCCGGCATCACCTGCGCCGACACGTTGCTCGACGAGTCCGTGATCAGCCGTACTTGCGCCGTCCCTCCGGTGACGCTCGTGACCTTGCCGATCAGCCCACCGGACGCGATCACCGGCATGCTCTCGCGGATGCCGTCGCTCGAGCCCTTGTCGATGTTGATCGACGAGTACCAGACCGTCGGCGAGCGTCCGATGATCCGTGCCGTCACGGGCTCGGTGTCCTGGGGAAAGCCCTCGTCGTCGGTCAGGCCGACCAGCTCGCGTAGCTCGCGCGCATCCGCCCGCGCCACGTCGGCGTCGGCGAGCTCCTTGCGCAGCGACTCGACCTCCGCGCGCAGCTCCTCGTTCTCGCCCTTCGCGTCGAAGGTGTCGCCGAACCACCCGAAGAGGTCCCGCGCGGGCTTGAGCGCCCGGCTCGCTCCGCTCTCGAATGGGGCAAACGCAGCCTGGGCGCCGCGCTGGAGGGTGTGGAACACGCCCCCGCTCGACTCACCGAAGTACGCGGTGAGCATGACGATCGAGAGCGCGACGAACACCGCGAGCGCCGCGCGTCTGCGGCGGATCACCTTGCTGTCGTACACGTCCGGACTCCTCCGGCGCCGTGCTTAGCGGCGCCGACCGTTTCGGGAATTCTTGTTGCTGCGGTGGATTGCCTCGAACTCCTCGAGGCTACGGCCCGAGCCGACCGCCACGCACGTCAGCGGCGACTCGGCCAGGTGGGCAGGCATCTGGGTCTCGTCGCGCAGGCGCTCGTCGAGCCCCTGCAGCAGCGCGCCACCGCCGGCGAGCATGATGCCGCGATCCATGATGTCCGACGCGAGCTCGGGCGGGGTGCGATCGAGCGTCTCCTTGACGGCGTCGATGATCGCCTGGAGCGGCTCCTCGAGCGCCAGGCGGACCTCCTCGCTGGTCAAGACGATCGTCTTCGGCAACCCGGACACGAGGTCGCGGCCGCGGATCTCGGCCTGCATCTCCTCGGGCAGCGGGAACGCCGAGCCGATCTCCAGCTTGACCTCCTCGGAGGTCTGCTGGCCGATCATCAGCTTGTACTCGCGCTTGACGTAGTTGATGATCGCCTCGTCGAGCTCGTCGCCGCCGATGCGGATCGACTGCGACACCACGATCCCGCCGAGCGAGATCACCGCAACCTCGCTCGTTCCTCCGCCGATGTCGACGACCATGTTCCCCGTCGGCTCGCCGACCGGCAGGCCGGCGCCGATCGCGGCGGCCATCGGCTCCTCGATCAGGTACGCCTGGCGCGCCCCGGCGGACAGGCACGCCTCCTCGACGGCGCGCTTCTCGACCCCGGTCACGCCAGACGGAACGCAGACGACGACCCGTGGGTGCGCCCAGCGATTCTGGTGGACCTTCTGGATGAAGTGGCGCAGCATCTGCTCGGTGACGTCGAAGTCGGCGATGACGCCGTCCTTGAGCGGGCGGATCGCCTGGATCGTCCCGGGGGTACGACCGAGCATCCGCTTGGCCTCGATTCCGACCGCGTGCACCTCGGAGGTGCGCGAGTCGATCGCCACCACGGACGGCTCTGAGAGCACGATGCCGCGCCCGCGAACGTAGACCAGCGTGTTGGCGGTCCCGAGGTCGACGGCCATGTCACGGCCGCCCATCCCTGTGAGGTAGGAGAAGATGCCCATCGGAGGAACGACGGAGGATACGGCCTCTGCCGCTACTGGTTACGAAGCGGCAAAAAAGGCTTCAGTCCCAAGAGGGTAGCTACCGGCAGTCCGACGACGTTGAGGTAGTCCCCGTCGATCCGCTCGACGAGCGCGGCACCCTTGCCCTGAATCGCGTAGGCGCCCGCTCTTCCCTCCCACTCGCCGCTCTCCAGATACCACTCGATCGTCGCGCGGTCGAGTGCGCGGAACGTGACGGACGTCACCGCGGTGGCGGTGACCTCGTCGCCGTGCTCGATCACGGCGATGCCTGTGAGCACCTCGTGAGTGCGACCGGACAGCTCGCCCAGGAAGCCGGCCGCCTCCTCCTCGTCGGCCGGCTTGCCGTAGACGCGACCCTCCAGAGCCACCTCGGTGTCGGCCCCGAGAACGAGCTCGCCGCCGACCGCGCGCGCCTTGCGCAGCGCGTTCTCGACCACGACGGCGCCCGGCTCCCCCTCGGTCAGCTCCTCGACGTCTGCGACCGCGATCTCGAACTCGATGCCGAGCTGCTCGAGGATCGCCCGCCGCTGCGGCGAGCCCGACGCCAGGACGAGCCGGTGCGCCATCACATGCGGCGCTAGCTGAGCTCCGGGAAGAAGATGCCGATCTCGCGCGCGGCCGACTCGGGCGAGTCCGATCCGTGGACGAGGTTCGTCTGCACCTCCAGACCGAGGTCGCCGCGGATCGAGCCGGGTGCGGCCTCGATCGGGTTCGTGGCGCCGATCAGCTGACGGGCGGCCTTGACCGCCTCGTGGCCCTCGAGCACCAGCGCCACGAGCGGTCCGCCCGTGATGAAGTCGACGAGCTCGCCGAAGAACGGCTTCTCGCTGTGCTCGGCGTAGTGCTGCTCCGCTGTCTCGCGCGACACGTCCATCCGCTTCAGCGCGGCGATCTTCAAGCCCTTGCGCTCGAAGCGGGCGATGACCTCGCCGGTCAGGTTGCGCTCGAACGCATCCGGCTTGACCAGGATCAGGGTCCTGTCCACGTCTTGCTCCTTCGTTAGGGGTTACTGGCGATCGGGACGCGGCTCAGCGGCAGCAGGCGATCGCTCGCGGCGCGCCTCGGTACGCGCCCGCGTGCCCGCCTCGGTGGCGGGCTCACCCGGCTCCGGGGGACGCTCGCGGTGACGCTCGCGGCGCCGTTGCTGCTTCGGTGCGACACCCGGGACCTCGGCCTCGCAGAATGGACAGATCTGCCAGCGGGGATCGAGGGGCTTGCTGCAGCTGCCACACGGCTCCTTGAGCCGGCGCAGGCAGCTGGGGCAGCGTAGGTACGCCGACTCGACCGGGTACTCGCAGTACGGGCACACGTGCTCGTGGGCCCGCGCGAGCCGTGCCTCGGCCGCCGCGATCTCCAGCTCGCGCTCGTGGACGTCCTCCAGGTACTCCGGCGGGCGAACGACCATGTAGACGACCGTTCCCACGAACGGGAACAGGGCCGCCGCAGTGGCGCAGCCGACGAGCATAGGATCCGCGATCCGGCGCTTCGCGTCGGCGTGCGTCCAGTAGACGAGCGCCATCCAGAGCACGACGAGGAACAGCAGCAGCAGGTTGACCGCGAGGTTCAACCCGTCATTGGTGATTCCAAAGACCGCGAGGGGTGCCATCGGCCTCGGGAGCCTAGAGGAAGATCCGGCCGATTCCGTAGCCGATGCCGAAGAACACGAGGATCACCGTCGCGACGACGATGGCGACAAGGGCGATCATCGCCCCAAAGCTGGGTCCGTCACCCTGGTCCATGGCGCGCGCATCCTCCCATGCCACGCGGTCGCCTGCCTAGCCGAGAGCCGCGCCGGTCAGAGCGTCGAGGGCCGCGCGTCACCGACCTCGCGAAGCAGGTCCGCGATCAGGTAGATCGACCCGGTCGCGACCACCGCTCCTCCGCCGCCGGCAAGCTCGCGGGCACGACTCAACGCAGTCACCGGCCGAGCGACGATCTCGACGGCCACCCCGTCGCCGAGCCCGGCGATCAGCTCCCGGAGCTGCTCGGGCGCGAGCGCGCGCGGATTCGAGCAGCGTGTCAGCACGACACGGTCCACCGTCGGCGTCAGGGTCGCCAGCATGCCCTTCGCGTCCTTGTCGTCGAGCACGCTCGCGACGAGGACCACCGGCCGCCGGTCGGCGAGCAGTTCGGGCAGCGAGCCCGCCAGCGCGGCGACTCCCGAGGGATTGTGCGCGCCGTCGAAGATCGTCAGGGGACTGTCGTCGACGACGTCGAGACGGCCGCGGATCCGCGTCTCGGCGGCCGCGTCGGCGATCGCCGCCAGATCGGGCGCCCGCCCGAGGAACGCGATCGCCGCCGCGCACGCGAGCGCGAAGTTGCGCCGGTGGAAGCGGCCCGCGGCACGCAGCTCGAGATCGAGCTCGCCGGGGCCCTCGATCAGCTCCGCATGGCGCTCGGCGGCGACCTCCTCGGCGACCGCGCGGGCGTCCGGATGGAGGTCGGGCGCCACGACGAGCGTGGCGTGGTCACGCACCACGGCGAGCTTCTCCGCCGCGATCTCGGCGATCGTCGTCCCGAGCCAGCGCGTGTGCTCGAGGCTGACACCGGTCAGGACCTGCACCCCGGACGGGATCACGTTGGTGGCGTCGTAGCGGCCGCCCAAGCCGGCCTCGACGACCGCGACCTCGACGTCGTGGGTCGCGAACGAGTGGAAGGCGGCCGCCGTCAGCGCCTCGAACTGCGTCACACGCTCGTCCTCCTCCGACGCGCGCTCGATCACCGCCGCCGCCTCCGCCACCTGCTCGACGGCAGCCGCGAATCGCTCCGGGGCGATCGGCGCCTCCCCCACCTCGATCCGCTCGCGGAAGCGGCGCAGATGCGGCGACGTGTAGCTCGCGGTCCGCAGCCCGTGGCGCGCCAGGACCGCGGCGATGAAGCGCACCGTCGACGACTTGCCGTTGGAGCCCACCACGTGGATCTCGGCGAACCGCCGCTGAGGCATCCCGAGCATCGTGGTCAGCCGGTGCATGCGCTCGAGACCGAAGCGCATGCCGAACAGCTCGAGCCCGAGCAGGTGGTCCTCGGCCTCACGCTCGGTCATGGCCACTCCCGTCAGCCCAGACGCTCGAGGTCGGCGCGGTAGCCGGCGAGCTTGTCGCGCTCGCTCTGGACCACCTCGGCCGGCGCCCGATCGACGAAGCGCTCGTTCGCCAGCTTGCGCTCGAGCCGCTCGATCTCCTCGGTCAGCTTCGCGCGCCGCTCCGCCACGCGGGCACTCGCGGCCCCGGGATCGAAGTCCTGGCTCGGCAGCAGCTGGACCGATCCACCGGGGACCGGCACCTCGGCCGCCGGCTCGCCCGCATCGCGGAGCTCGAGCCGGGCCAGCCGGGCCACCTGTGCGCCGGTTCCGTCGTAGCCCTCGGCTGCGAGCCGCGCCGGCAGCACGGCGGAGGGCTTGACGCCCGACTCGTCGCGGTAGCGCCGCAGCTCGGTGACCGCGGCGATCACGCGGCCGACGAGCTCCTCGGCGCCCTCGTCGATCCGCTCCGGCGCGCGCTCGGGCCACTCCGAGACGGCGAGCAGCGTCCGCTCGCCGCCGTCCGCGGCCGGCAGGTAGGACCAGATCTCCTCGGTCACGTGCGGCATCAGCGGGTGGAGCAGCCGCAGCGTGCGATCGAGGCAGAAGAGCAGCGTCGCCGACACGGCGGTGCGGTCGGCCGACTCGTCGTAGAGGCGCGGCTTGGCGAGCTCGAGGTACCAGTCGCACAGCTCCGACCAGAAGAAGTCGTAGAGCTCGAGCGCCGCCTGGGAGAGCTCGAACGAGTCGAGCGCCGCCGACGTCTTGGCCGTGATCCGCTCCAGGCGCGAGAGGATCCAGCGGTCCTCCGGCGTCTCGGCGCGGTCGGGCGACGGAGCGACCCCGTCCTGGACGCCGAGCAGGATCAGCCGCGAAGCGTTCCAGAGCTTGTTCGCCAGGTCGCGGCCCTGCTTGACGCGCTCCTCGTTGAAGCGGACGTCCTGAGAGGAGGACGACGCGAGCAGGCCGAACCGCAGCGCGTCGGCGCCGTAGGCGGGGAACTCGCCGCCCTCCTTGTAGACGGGCGGTCGTGGCCCGCCGCCGATCAGGTCGAGCGGATCGATGCCGGTGCCGAGCGACTTCGACATCCGGCGCCCGTCGGGCGCCTGGATCACGGAGTGGATCGGCACCTCGGTGAAGGGCAGCTCGCCGGTGAACTCGATGCCGAACATCACCATCCGCGCCACCCAGAGGAAGATGATGTCGCGCGCCGTCGAGAGGACGTCGGTCGGGTAGAAGGCGCGCAGCTGGGGCGTGTCGTCGGGCCAGCCGAGCGTCGCGAACGGCCACAGCGCGGAGGAGAACCACGTGTCGAGGACGTCCGGGTCGCGGCTCCAGCCGTCGCCCTCCGGCGGCTCGGCACCGACGTAGGTCTCGTCGTCGCGGTACCAGACGGGCAGCTGGTGGCCCCACCAGAGCTGGCGCGAGACGCACCAGGGCCGGATGTTCTCGAGCCAGTTGAGGTAGACGCCCGTCCATGGGCTCTCGGGGTGGAAGCGCAGCCTGCCCTCCTCGACCGCGGCGATCGCCGGCCCGGCGAGCTTCTCCATGTCGCAGAACCACTGCAGCGAGATCAGCGGCTCGATCCGCATCCCCGAGCGGTGCGAGTGCGGAACGTCGTGGACGTAGGGCTGGGTGCCCGAGACGAGCCCTTCCTCACGCAGCGCCGAGACGACATCGTGGCGTGCCTCCTCCGCGGTCATCCCCGCGAAGCGCTCGCCGGCGGCAGCGGTCATGCGACCGTCCTCGCCGATCACCGAGATCTCCTCGAGCCCGTGCTTGCGCCCGATCTCGAAGTCGTTCGGGTCGTGCCCGGGGGTGATCTTCAACGCGCCGGTGCCGAAGTCCGTCTTGACGTACTCGTCGCCGATGATCCGCAGGCGCCGGCCGACGAGCGGCAGGATCGCCTCCTCGCCGATCAGGCGGGTATAGCGCTCGTCACCTGGGTTGACCGCGATCGCGGTGTCGGCGAGCATCGTCTCGGGCCGCACCGTCGCGACGGTGATCGAGCCCGAGCCCGAGGCAAGCGGGTAGTCGATCATGTACAGCGTGTCTTGCAGCTCGCGCTGCTCGACCTCGAGGTCGGAGATCGCCGAGCGGGTCCCGGGGTCCCAGTTGACCATGTAGTTGTCGCGGTAGATCAGGCCCTTCTCGTAGAGCGCGACGAACACGTGGGCGACGGAGCGCGCGTAGGCCTCGTCCATCGTGAAGCGCTCGTCGGTGTAGTCGAGCGAGGCCCCGAGGCGCTTGAACTGCTCGACTATCTGGGACCCGTGCTCGCGGCGCCACTCCCAGACACGCTCGATGAACTCCTCGCGCCCGATGTCCTCCTTGGCGATCCCCTCCTCGGCGAGCGCCTGCTCGACCTTGACCTGCGTGGCGATGCCCGCGTGGTCGGTGCCGAAGACCCACTTCGCGTGCTTGCCGCGCATCCGCGCGAGCCGGATCAGCGCGTCCTGGATCGACGAGTTGAGCGCGTGTCCCATGTGCAGGACGCCGGTGACGTTCGGCGGCGGGACCGGGATCGCGAAGTTGTCGGCCGCCGTTCCCTCGGGCTCAGGATGGAAGATCCCCGCCTGCTCCCAGCGCGCGAAGACCTGGGGCTCGACGTCGGCGGGTTGGTAGCGCGTGCGCTCCTCGAGCGCCTTGAGCCGGTCTGCTGCCATTGCGGGGAGTCTGCCAGGCGGCGCTAGCCGTCGAGACCGGCGCAGAAGTCGACGAACTCGCTCGTGTCGCGCAGCGGGGCGCCGTGCCCGAACAGCACCAGCGCCGGCTCGAGCTCGCCGAGCCGCTTCGCCGAGCGGCGGTTCGTCGCGGGGTCCGGCGTGTAGTAGCTCTTGGGCTCGTGCAGTCCCGGCCAGCCCGTCGTCGTATCCATGTTCGTCAGCACGTCGCCGCAGATCAGCACGCAATCGCTCTCGCGCCAGAAGCTCACATGCCCGAGCGAGTGTCCCGGCGTGTCGAGCACCCGGAAGCCGGCAACCTCGTCGCCCTCCCTCAGCGCTCGGTCGACAGGGTGGCCGGGGCCGCCGTAGAGCCTGGAGTTGATCCGGTTGATCAGCTTGTCGGGCTGGCGCTCGCGGATCACCGCCGGGTCCTCGGCCGCCGGGACGTCGAGCTCCGAGACCCAGAAGGGGATCCCGAACGTCTCGCAGACCCGCTTGCTCGACCCCTGGTGGTCGAAGTGGGCGTGGGTCAGCGCGTGGGCGGCGACCCGGCGCTGCCTCAGCTGACGCACGATCTTGCGCCCGTCGAACTTCGCGCCGGCGTCGATCAGGACGTCGCCGACGAGATAGGTGTTGATGGCGTCGGGGACGGGCAGCGCCCCGCCCAGCTGCCAGACGTCGTCGGCGACCTGCTTCATCTACGTGCTCAGGCGGACTCTGCGGCCTGCTCGTCGGGCTCGTCGTGAGCCGCCTCGGTGACCAAGGTCGGGGCAAGCCCCTTCTCGATCGTCTCCTTGGTCACGACGCACTTCTTGACGTCGCGCCGCGACGGAAGCTCGAACTGGACGTCGAGCAGCGTCTCCTCGAGGATCGAGCGCAGGCCCCGCGCCCCCGTCTCGCGGTCGATCGCCTTGTCGGCGATCGAGTTGAGCGAGTCGTCGGCGAAGACCAGCTCGATGCCGTCGAACTCGAAGAAGCGCTTGAACTGCTTCGCGAGCGCGTTGCGCGGCTCGGTGAGGATCGTGACGAGGTCCGCGCGGGAGAGCTGGTGGATGACCGAGATGACCGGCAGGCGCCCGATGAACTCCGGGATCAGGCCGTACTCGACGAGATCCTCCGGCAGGATCTGCTCGAAGGCGTCGCCGGTGTCCTTGTCGCGCTTGGAGCTCACCTCGGCGCCGAAGCCGACGCCCTTCTGACCGATGCGGCGATCGATGACCTTGTCGAGGTTCGCGAAGGCGCCACCGCAGATGAACAGGATGTTTGTCGTGTCGATCGTCAGGAACTCCTGGTGCGGGTGCTTGCGGCCACCCTGCGGCGGCACGGAGGCGACCGTGCCCTCGAGGATCTTCAGCAGCGCCTGCTGGACGCCCTCGCCGGAGACGTCGCGCGTGATCGACGGGTTGTCGGCCTTGCGGGCGATCTTGTCGACCTCGTCGATGTAGATGATCCCGGTCTCGGCCTTCTTGACGTCGAAGTCGGCGGCCTGGATCAGCTTCAGGAGGATGTTCTCGACGTCCTCGCCGACGTAGCCGGCCTCGGTCAGCGCGGTCGCGTCGGCGATCGCGAACGGGACGTTGAGGATCTTGGCGAGCGTCTGGGCGAGCAGCGTCTTGCCGCAGCCCGTCGGGCCGAGCAGCAGGATGTTCGACTTCTGCAGCTCCAGGTCCCCGTCCGAGGACTCGGACTGCATCATCTGGACGCGCTTGTAGTGGTTGTAGACCGCCACGCTCAGCGCGCGCTTGGCTGGATCCTGACCGACGACGTACTCCTGCAGGACCGAGTTGATCTCCTTCGGCTTCGGCAAGTTCTCGAGGTCGAAGGTCGAGGTGCCGGTCAGCTCCTCGTCGATGATCTCGTTGCAGAGATCGATGCACTCGTCGCAGATGTAGACGCCCGGCCCGGCGATCAGCTTCTTGACCTGGCGCTGCGACTTCCCGCAGAAGCTGCAGAGAAGCTGCTCGTTGGAATCGGTCGGCCGTGCCATGTCGCTCCTCCCTCTCAGCCAAGACGGCCGAGCCCGGACTACGTGATGGGCTCGACTACCTTGTCTATGAGGTTGTACTCCTTCGCCTCCTCAGCCGTCATGAAGTAGTCGCGCTCGGTGTCGCGCGAGACCTTCTCCAGCGGCTGTCCTGTGTGGTCGGCGAGGATCTCGTCGAGCCGCTTGCGCGTGTCGATGATCTCCTTCGCGTGGATCTCGATGTCGCTCGCCTGACCCTGGAAGCTGGACGAGACCTGGTGGATCAGGATCTTCGAGTTCGGCAGGCTCATCCGCTTGCCGGCGGCGCCACCCGAGAGCAGCAGGGCGCCCATCGACATCGCGATTCCGACGCAGATCGTCTGCACGTCGGGCTTGATGTACTGCATCGTGTCGTAGATCGCGAGGCCTGCGTAGACGGAGCCGCCCGGCGAGTTGATGTAGAGCGAGATGTCCTTGTCGGGATCCTCAGCCTGCAGATGCAGCAGCTGGGCGACGATCAAGTTGGCGATCTCGTCGGTGACCGGCGTGCCGAGGAAGATGATCCGCTCGTTGAGCAGTCGGGAGTAGATGTCGAACGCGCGCTCTCCGCGCGAGGTCTGCTCGACGACCATCGGTACCAGTGGGCTCATTGCTCTCGCTCTGTTTCGTGTGTTCGGCGGGAATCCTCTTCCGCACCGCGCACAGAAGGCGGCCGGAGGCGACGAGGCCCGAGTCTAGCAACGGCTTAGCCGGCGCTAGGCAGGCTCGGGCGCAGCCTCGACGGGCTTCGCCGAGTCGACGATCAGGTCGACCGCCTTGCGCATCGAGATGTCCTCGCGCAGCGCCTGGTCGCCCCCGCGGGCGCGCGCCTTCTTCAGCGAGCGCTGGAGGGCCTTGTCGCTCGGCGGCTGCTTGCCGGGCTCGCTCGACGCCTCGCGCAGCGCGTCGAGCAGCTCGTCGTCGTCGACCTCGATGCCCTCGGCGGCCACGATCGCCGCCAGCGTCGCCTCACGCCTGAGCGCTCGCTCGGCGTCGGGCTCGGACTCGACGATCAGCTCCTCGGAGGTCTTGTTGACGAACTGGAGGTACTGCGCTGGGTCAAGCCCCTGCGCCTGGAGCCGGTGACTGGTCTGGTGCCACATCTCGTGGGCCTTCGCGTGGACGAGCTCCTTCGGGACGTCGACCGTCGCGGCATCCGCAGCTGCGTTGACCGCCGCCTCGCGGTACTCGCGCTCGAGCGTCTGCTCCTTCATCTCCCGGATTCGGCCCGCGATCTCCTCGCGCAGCTCGTCGAGCGTGTCGTAGCCGCCGGCCTCGACCGCGAGGTCGTCGTCGAGCTCGGGGAGCTGCTTCTCCTTGACCTCCTTGACGGTCACGGCGAACGTCGCGTCCTTGGAGGCGAGGTGCTCGGCCTGGTAGTCCTCTGGGAAGGTGACGTTGACCTCGCGGTCCTCGCCAGCGCCTGCGCCGGCGAGCTGGTCCTCGAAGCCCTCTATCAGCCGTCCCGAGCCGAGCTCCAGCAGGAACCCGCGTGCCTCCCCGCCCTCGAAGGGCTCGCCATCGACCGAGCCCGTGAAGTCCATGACCACGTAGTCACCCTCGCCTGCCGCCCGCTCGACGGTCTCGAGCGAGGCCAGCGACTCACGCAACCGGTCCAGCTCCGCGCCGATCTCCTCGTCGGTCGCGTCGGCGGACTTGCGTGGCACCTCGAGCCCGCGCCACTCGCCGAGCTTGGCCTCCGGACGGACGCCGACCTCGAAGCCGAACGCGAGCGTGGCGCCCTTCTCCGGCAGCTCCGAGACGTCGAGGCTGGGGTCGCCCACGGTCGTGATGCCGGCCTCGCGGACCGCCTCCTCGTACCACTCGCCGAGGCCCTGCCGTACCGCCTCGTCGAGCACGGCCGGCCGGCCGACCTGGCGCAGCACGACCTCCGCCGGCACCTTGCCCTGACGGAAGCCGGGGACCTTCATCTCGCGGCCGATCGCGCTCGCGGCTTCGGCGACCTGGCTCTCGACGGCGGCCGGATCGACCTCGACGTCGATCCGCACACGCGAGTCGCCGAGGTCCGTGGTGGTGGTCTTGACAGTGCTCATGGAGGGGGCGAGCACGATAGCGTGGCACGCCGTGGGCAACGCCTCTCCTCCTCTCCGCCGCGGCCGCGGCGAGCGGTTGCTGGCCTGGGTCGTGACCGGCCCCGTGGGCCACCTCTGGAGCGTCGTCGCCGACATCGGCCTGTTCGGCGGCGGCCTGCTCGTGGCCCGGGCGCGACAGCTCATGCGCGGCGGTCGCTAGCGCTCAGCGGAGGGAGCTCGGCGCGGCCATGCGGTCGAGCGCGCGCCGATAGCGCCCTGCCGCGACAGGCTGGAAGTCGCCGTGGGTCTGACGCCGTAGCCGGGCTACGCGCTCGCGGTGAAACGGGCTCTCGAGGCTCTCTGCGTGCCCGATGACGTTGCGCGTGGCTATCCCGTACGCACCCTGCAGCGACCGCGTCAGCCGCAGCGACGCGCGCAGCTGGCGCCGGTTGCCCAGCACCTGAGCGTCGCTGGTCCCCACGTGCTCGATGCCGATCGCCGTCCAGTTGAGGCCCACGGTGTGGCGGCACATGATCGACGGTGGCACCAGCCGGTGAACGGCGCCGTCACGGGCGATCAGGAAGTGAGCGCAGACGCCCGGCAGCTCACCCAGCTCGACGTCCGGGGCGTTCGCGGCAAACGTGCCGAACGCCGACGCGAAGCTGTTCGACGCCGTGAAGTGCTCGACGATCACACGCGGCTGGCGAAGCTTGAAGCCGTCGATGCCGTAGTGGCGGCGCGCATAGGCGCGCATCTGGCGCTTGCGCTCGGCGCCGAACGGGATCGGCGTCCGCACCACGGTGGGCGGCGCGATCGCGCGAGCCACCCCGGTCACCGCCCGCACGTGCCGGCGCACCGAGGCCGAGTCGAGGCGACCGGCCGGTAGCTCGACGACGAACGCGCTGTCGCCACGGAAGGCACCGTTCTGCCAGCGGGTCGCCGTGCCCGGCAGCGGCGGGATCGCTCGGTACGGGAGTCGCGATCGACGCGCGTAGAGCCGCTCGAGGAAGCGGTCGCCCCCGCCGGGATCGACGAGCCGCATGTGCTGGTGGTACCAGACGGTGACACGCGGCCGGACGTCGCGGATCAGCGCCGCGAGCGAGCGAGCCTCCGGCTCTGAAAGCGGAGCCGGCCCCGAGTGATAGGTGTCGAACGGCCTGCCGATCGGCTCCCACGCCGTGGGGAAGTTGCGGTTGAGGTCGACCCCGTTGGCGTTCCAGCGGGTGCCGGCGGCAGCGCCGTCGGGGTTCGCGTCGTGCACCAGGAGAAACGCGACGCCCCGCGGTGGCCGGACTCGCCGCAGGCGGTCGGCGATCGCGCGCCCGGCGAGCTCGGTGCCGTGGATGGCACCCACGACGAGGACGATCCGCTTGGCGTCACGCGGGCCGACGCGAACCGCGCGGATCGGCCTTCCCTGCTCCGAATCTCCCACCACGACCGGATCCACGGCCGCCGCCGCAGGCACGTCGAATGCCACCGACCCAGCAGCGGATATGCATGCGATCGACAGCGCAAGGAGGGCGCGCACCTGTCGCAAGCTAGCGCCAGGGCCCCGCTTGCGGTCATAGTCCCCGTCCGATGACCGACGTCGCGAGCGAGCTGACCGCCCTAGCCACCAAGCATCGGCGGCTGGCGATCGACACCGAGTTCGTGTCCGAGCGCCGCTACCAGGCGCTGCTCTGCCTGGTCCAGATCGCCGTGCCCGACCCGGATCGCCATGACGGCGTGCGCACCGAGGTGCTCGACCCGCTCGACGCGCAGCAGCCGTTCGACCCGGCGCCGCTCGCGACCGTCCTCGCCGATCCGGAGATCGAGATCGTGGTGCACGCCGGACGCCAGGACGTCGCGATCCTGCGCCGCACATGGGAGACCGACGTCGCCAACGTCTTCGACACGCAGGTCGGCGCCGGGTTCCTCGGGATGGGCAACCAGGAGGGCTACGAGTCGCTCGCCCGCCGCGTCCTCGGCGTCGAGCTACGCGGCGGCGAGGGCTTCACGCGCTGGGACAAGCGGCCGCTGACCGAGCGCCAGCTCGACTACGCGGCCGACGACGCGCGCTGCCTGCTCACGCTCGGGCGGGCGATCGCGCGGGAGCTGGAGGACGTCGGCCGGTTGGAGTGGACACGCGAGGAGTGCCTCGTCGTCGAGCGGTCCAACGACGAGCGCAGCCCCCAGCAGGCCTACGACAAGCTGCCGAATCTCCGCCGGCTCGACGGGAAGCAGCGCGCCGTGGCGTGGCGGCTGTGCGAGTGGCGCGATGCCGCCGCGCGCGAGGTCGATCGACCGCCCTCGTCGCTGGTCCCCGACCAGTCGCTGTTCCAGATCGCACGACGACGGCCGCAGGACAAGGACGCGCTCGAGCAGATACGGGGGCTTCCGCAGGCGACGCTGCATCGCCGTGCCGGCGATCTGCTCGCCGCGATCGCGAGCGCCGGCGGCGACGAGCCACGTCCTGGGCCCCCTGCCCCGCCGGCGCGCGACGCAGCGGAAGCGCCGGTCGTCTCGCTGGCCCAGGCGCTGGTCCGGCACCGCTCGCGCGAGAGCAAGGTCGCGACCGAGCTGATCGCCACCCAGTCGGAGCTCACGAGCGTGGTCGGCGGGATGCGACGCGGCGGTGAGCCAGAGGGCATCCGGGTACTCCAGGGCTGGCGGCGCGAGCTCGTCGGCGAAGAGCTCATCGCGCTCGTCCGGGGTGAGATCTCGCTGTCGGTCAGCCCCGACGGCTCGCTCCTCGTGTCCGACTCCTAGCGGCACCCCGCGGCGCGCGCTAGGGTGCGCTCAGAACCCGAGTCCTCAGGAGGGATGGACTCTTGACGCGCAGCACTCTCGCATCGTCGCTTGCCGTCCTGGCGGTAGCCGCCGTCGTCGTCGGGACAGCCGCACTGACGGGATCCGCCGACTCGCCGGACGAGCCGTCGCCGGTCGCCGACGCAGCCGGGCTCGCGCTGCTGCCAGCCGGACAGCGGCTGCTCGTGCGGGCCGTCGATCCGAAGCGCACGCGACGCGACGGCGCGGTCTTCGCACTGTCCGGCGACGGCAGCTCCAGCCGCGCGGGCGACCTCGCCTGCAAGCGGGTCGCGGCCAACGCCGACGGCAGCGGCCTCTGCCTCGCACGTCACGCGAACGGCCTCGACTACGAGGCGATCGTCTTCGGCGCGAGCTACGCGCCGCGGGCGCGTGCCTTCATCCAGGGCGTTCCCGATCGCGCCCGGGTATCCCGCGATGGCCGCTATGGCGGCTACACGTCGTTCGACCCGGACAAGGCGGCTGCCTACTTCGCCAACGGAGCGCGCTTCACCACCTACACGCGGATCGTCGACCTTCGCGACGGCAAGGAGATCCTGCGTCTCGAGGACCTGCGGATCGAGCGGGGCGACGAGCGAGTGCCGACCGACGAGGCGAACTTCTGGGGACTGACCTTCGCCGACGGCAACCGCTTCTACGCCACGCTGGCCCTACGCGGGCAGCACCATCTGATCGAGGGCGCCGTCGGCGAGCCGGTGGCGCGGATCGTCGGGGCCGACGTCGAGTGCCCCGCGCTCTCGCCAGACGGGAAGCGGATCGCCTACAAGCGGCGCATCGGCGGGAAGAACCGCTGGCGCTTCCGCGTGCGGGATCTCGCGACCGGTCGCGACGTGGCGCTCGCCGAGCCGCGCTCGATCGACGATCAGCCCGACTGGCTCGGCGACGATCTCGTCGTCTACTCCGACGACGAGGCCACGTTCGCGGTGCCTGCGGATGGCAGTGGCGGTCCGCAGCGCCTCGCGGCGAACGCGACCTCGCCAGCGCCGATCGAGCAGTAGGCGACAGCGATCTCGGGTTAGGCGCATGTACCAGGCCGAGAGCTCCGGGACGCTGCTCCGCACGAAGGCGGCGACCGCCCGTGGGCGCGGCATGCGGGTATCGCGGAACGTGGTCGTGCTCGGGACCGTGAGCCTGCTCACCGACGTCGCCTCGGAGATGGTCGCCGCGATCCTCCCGATCTACGTCGTCTTCGCGCTCGGCGGCTCGCCGCTCCAGTACGGGATGGTCGACGGCATCTACCAGGGAGCGACGGCGATCCTGCGCCTCGTCGGTGGCTTCATCGCCGACCGCCGGCGTCGCTACAAGGAGGTGGCCACCGTCGGCTACGGCATCTCGGCGGCCTGCAAGGCAGCCCTGGTCGCATTCGGCTCGAGCATCTCGGCGCTCGGCGCGATCGTCCTGGTCGACCGTGCGGGAAAGGGCGTCCGGACCGCCCCTCGCGACGCGCTGATCGCCCTCTCCTCCGCCCCGCAGGCGCTGGCGACCGCCTTCGGAGTCCACCGGGCGATGGACACGGCCGGGGCGATGCTCGGGCCGCTCGTCGCGTTCGGCCTGCTGCTGCTCGCCCCGGCGCGCTTCGACGCGATCTTCGTCGTCAGCACCTGCTTCGCCGTGCTCGGCCTGGCGGTTCTGGTCCTGCTCGCGGACGGACGCCCGGACCGAGATCGTCCCCAGACGGCGTCCGAGCGGGCGACGCCGCAGGAGCGACCGAGCCTGCGCGAGGCGGCGGCCCTGCTCGGGCGCAGGCGCTTTCGCACGCTCACGCTCGCGGCCGGCGTGCTGGCGGCGACGACGATCAGCGACGGGTTCGTCTACCTCGGCCTGCAACGGACGCTCGACGTGCCGCTGACGGCGTTCCCGCTGCTGTTCGTGGGCTCGGCGGCGGCCTTCATGGTGCTGGCCGTTCCGGCGGGGCGGCTCGCAGATCGCGTCGGCCGTCAACGGGTCTTCCTCGGCGGCCACCTGCTGCTGGTCGTGGTCTACCTGACGCTGCTGCTGCCAGCCGGCGGGCTGCCGGTGCTCGTGTTGGCGCTGGTCGCGCTGGGTGGCTACTACGCGGCCACCGACGGCGTGTTGCAGGCGATCGCCAGCAGCTTCCTGCCCGACCGGCTGCGAGCGAGCGGGCTGGCGCTGCTGGTGACCGCCACGAGCATCGCGAAGCTGGCCTCGTCCGTCGTCTTCGGCCTGCTCTGGACCGTCACGAGCCTCGACGCCGCGACCATGGCGTTCGGCGCCGCGCTGCTCGTCGCGTTGGCCTTCGCCATCTGGACGCTGAGACGGACCCCGGAGCTGGCGACGTGAACGGGCGGACGCTCGCGCTGATCGCCGTCACGGTCGTCTGCGTCGGCGGCGCGGCCAGCTACGTCGCGATCGCCGCGCTGACCGCCGACGGAACGACGTCGGACGCGCGGCCCAAGGTGACGGTCAGCTCCGAGTCGGAGCTGGCGTCGGACGCGCGGCTGCTCGTGCGAGCGGTCGACCACGGCAACCCGCGACTCAACGGCCGGCTGTTCGAGACCGAGCTCGAGGCGGGCAGCGAGCCGCGGCAGGTCGGCGACATGGCCTGCGAGCGTGTGCACCTGAACGCTCGCGGGGACGGCATCTGCCTCGCCGCCGATGCGCGCGGTCTCGGCTACCACGCCGTGACCTTCGGCCCTGGCTATCGCCGCGGGGATCGCTTCGCGATCCCCGGCGTGCCGGACCGTGCGCGGGTGTCCGCCGACGGTCGCTACGCGGCGTTCACGGCTTTCCTCTCTGGCCATACCTACTCCGCCGCCGGGGCCATCCAGTTCACCGTTCACACCGGGATCGTCGACATGCGCAGCGGCGAGCAGGTGCTCGAGCTCGACGAGCTCGAGATCACGCGCGACGGCGAGCCGTTCGACCGCGACGACGTGAACCTCTGGGGTGTCACGTTCGCCGGTGGCGACCGCTTCTTCGCGACGCTCGGCGTCGCCGGGCGCCACTACCTGCTCGACGGCGACTTCGGCGAGCGCAGCGCGCGCATCGTGCGTGAGGGCGTCGAGTGCCCGTCGCTGTCGCCCGACGGCCGCCGGATCGCCTACAAGCGACGGATCGGCGACCAGAACCGCTGGCGCCTGCACGTCCTCGATCTCCGAACCGGTGAGGACGTGGCCCTCGCTGAGCGACGCTCGATCGACGACCAGCCCGAATGGCTCGACGACCGCTACGTCGTCTACTCGAACGACAGGTCGGTCTTCGCCGTCGAGGCAGACGGCTCGGGGCGCCCGGAGCGGGTCATGGCCCGAGCCAGCTCACCGGTCGCCGTGCGCTAGCGCGCCCGCGCCGACGAGCTCCGCTCGCGCGGATCGGGCACCGGCTCGCTCGGCAGGCGACAGGCACGGCCCCGGCAGGTGGACAGGCGCTCGAGCTCCCGGCGCAGGACACGAACGGTCGGCGCATAGCGCGCGTCGCGGTGACGCGAGCGGAGCTGGAACGGGTCGTAGAGCAGGTCGTACAGCTCACGCTCGCCGCTGCGGTACTGGACGAACAGCCAGCGATCGGTGCGCACCGCGCGATAGGTGCGGATCGTGCGGACCGGCACTGCGCCCGTGTCCTCCTCCGGCTCGAGCGACGTCGCGCGCAGCCCCCCGGTCTCGAGCAGCAGCGGACGGTCGGTCCTCGACCGCGGGTCGCGAGCGAACCTGACCAGCGAGCGGCCGTCGATCGGCGCTCCCCCCACGCGCTTGGCGCCGGCCAGCTCCAGGATCGTCGGCGCGAGGTCGACGTTGGACACCGGCTCGACGCTCGACGTGCGCCGCTTGATGCCAGGGCCGCGGATCAACAACGGGACGCGCGCCGAGGGGTCGTACGGCAGCATCTTCCCGCTCGGAACCGCGTGCTCGCCGAGCAGGAAGCCGTTGTCGGAGGTGAACAGCAGGTACGTGTTGCCGAGCACCCCCTGAGCGCTCAGCTCGCGCACGACCGCGGCGACGGCCTCGTCGACTGCGAGCAGCGACTCGCGTCGCGCGCGGTACTCGGCGGTTATGCGGCCGATCGCAATCGCGTCGAGCACCGGGAAGCGGCGCATGAACATCGGCTTGTCCGACCGATCGCGCTCGTTGAAGCCCCGCCCGGGAGGCAGCGTCAGCGACGCGAAGCGGCCCCGATGGCGCGGAGCCGCCCGCACCGTCAGCCCGGTCCGCGCGCGGATCGAGGCCTCCTCGTGGTGCGGCGCCAGCAGCGCCAGCGAGAGGAAGAACGGCTGGCCCGAGTGGCTTCCCCGGCGGATGACGTCGAGTGCCCTGTCGCGCAGCACGTCGGTCTGGTAGAGCGCCGGGTCTTCCTCGTTCGGTGCGCCGTATGTGACCTGGTGGCCGTTCTCGTTGAGCGTGAAGTTCCACATCCGATAGGTCGTCGGATCCACCGCTCCGTACCACTCGGTCCACCCGGGCGGCACGATCGCCGGCCGGTCGGTCCCGTAGCCGTTGAGGTACTTGCCGATATGGGCCGTGCGATATCCGGCGCGCTGCATCCAGACCGGAAGCGCGTCGATGTCGTTGAAGCGCGCATAGCCACCGGTCGGGAGGTACAGGCCGAGCACGCCGTGGTTGTGCGCATAGCGCCCGGTCAGGTACGTCGCCCGCGACGGGCAGCAGACGGGATAGGAGACCGTCGAGTTCCGGAAGGTGACCCCGCGCCCGACGAAGGCGCGCCGCGTGGCGGGCATCGCGGCGAGATCGTCGACCGTCTGGTCGTCGGTCATGATCACGACGACGTTCGGGCGCTGGCCCGCCCCCTGCGCGCCGGCGTTCTGGGTCCCAGGCCCGAGAACGGACCCGACCGCGGCCGCCACCGCGAGGAGCGCCAACGCCCGCCGCCAATCGGCTGTTCGGGACGTGATCTCGCTCATGCTCTCTCAGCCCCCGCGCATGACGAGGACACCTACGCTGACACGGTAGACGGCCTGAAGTTTCGCGGCGCGGCAGGCTACTGCGACGGCGACGTGAGACCGGTTCCGCTCAGCAGGTCCTTGACGGGATCGGTCAGGCCCCTGACCGGAGCCGGCAGCGGCGCGAGGACCTGGTCGACGGTCTCGACCACCGGATCGAGGATGCCCTGGGTCGTCTCCTGCAACGAGGGCGGCGCGACCTGCGGGTCGTCGGCCGGCGAGTCCGGGATCGTCACGGGCGACCGGCCGGTACCACCCGACGAGGGGCCCGACGGATCGGAGACTCCGCCGCCGGTCGATCCCGGTGCCTGGTCGACGGGCTCACCCGTCGGAGCGTCGCCGCCGCCCGGGGCGCCGGGCTGGGAGCCGTCGCGACGGTCGTCGCGACCGCCGCCGTCCTCCCCACCCCGCTCGCGACGTGACCCCTGCGAGCCGTCCGCGCCTCCGCTGGCCGCGTCGACGCCTGGCTGGGCGATCACCTGAGTCGCAGGCCCGGATGCCGTGTCGCGATCGGCGGTTGAGCTGCTCAGGTTCGGTGCTCCGCCGATGCAGACGCCCGCGATCGCCACCGCCCCGGCGGCACACACTCCCTGGCCGATCGGGGTCGCGCTGGCACCGATGCCGGCCGGGGTCGCCGCGATCCAGCTGACGAGCCGCTGCGGCGCGGTCGCGACCAGCGCGACACCCGCGATCGCCCGCTTGCCCGAGTAGTAGTCGAGAAAGGCGGCGACGATCTCGGAATCGAGCTGCGAGCCCCCCGCCTCGGAGATCGCGTCGAGCGCGCTCCGCTGAGTCATGGGGCCGCGGAACGGCCGCTCGGACGTCATGGCGTCGAAGGCCGCCGCGACGGCGATGATCCGTGCGCCGAGCGGGATCTCGCTTCCGGCGAGCCGGTCTGGGTAACCCGTGCCGTCGACGCGCTCGTGGTGATGGCGGACCATGGCCGTGATCTCGGGATCGTCGAGCTCCGACACAACCTGCGCACCCTGCTCGGCGTGGCGCTCCACCAGCGCCCGCTCGTCGTCGGTGAGACGACCCGCCTGGGTGACGATCGAACGCGGCACGAAGAGCATGCCGATGTCGTGCAGGCAAGCCGCCGCGCGGATCTTCTCGACTTCGGAGGCTTGGAGCCCCAGTTCGCGAGCGATTCGCTCTGCGTGGCGGGCGGTGCGCTCGGCGTGGCCACGACTGAAGGAGTCGCGTGCCTCCAGCTCGACGGCCAGCCGCTGCAGGGCGGGCAACAGCGGGTCCGACGGTGAGCTGGAGGCGGCGAGCTGCCCCAAGCCGGTCGCTGTCCGCGCCACGCGCCGCTCAGCGATCATCCGGCGCAGCAGGCGCCACAGCATCAGGTCGCCGAAGACGATCTCGCGCGACTCGGGACGTCGCGACCACAACGCGGCCCCGACGCTGCCCGCCACCACGGACAGGCCGATCGCGAACACGGCGGAGACGACGAGGTCGAGTGCCCCCTCCAGCGGAGCCAGCGGCAGCACCACGAGAGCCGGTAGGACCACGACCGCGACGGTCGCGAGGATCGACAGGGGCAGATACCGCCGTGTACCGGCACTGGCTGGCACCGCGAGTGGAGTTCCCTCGGACAACACCCTCGCCCGTCCCATCGTCGAAGTCGCGAGCGGTCTTGACTCATTCAAGCGGTTTCCAGCCGTTCGGGCAAGGTCGCCGGTCAGGGCGAGCGGGCCACCAGGAGCAGCTTCTCCGACCGTGACAGCCGCTTGATGCGCGCCTCCTCGCGCATCGCGTCACGACGCGAGGGCATCGCTCTCGACCAGGCCAGCTCGATCGGGAGGCGCGAGCGCGTGTAGCGGCTCGCCGTGCCGGCAGCGTGCTCGGCGCAGCGCCGCTCGACGTCGGTCGTCCAGCCGCAGTAGAGGCTTCCGTCGCCGCAGCGCAGGACGTAGACGAAGGCGCTCGTGGACTCGGTCGTCACAGCGCGAGACGCTAGCTCGCGGCCAGGTCAGGCCGCCGCGGCAGTCTCCGCCTCGGTGCGACCCCCGCCGCTCTGACGCCGCCCGTAGAGCGTGCCGATCAGGACCTCGGTGACGCGCGGGTCGAACTGGGTCCCAGCGCCCGCGGCAAGCTCGCGGATCGCCTCAGCGTGCGGCATCCCCTTGCGGTAGGGCCGGTCGGAGGTCATCGCGTGGTAGGCGTCGCAGGCGAGGATGACCCTGGCGCCGATCGGGATCTCATCGCCGCCGATGCGATCCGGATAGCCGGTACCGTCGAAGCGCTCGTGCTCGTGGCGGACGATCCGCGCGATCGCGCCCATGCCGGGGATCGCGCGGAGAATTCGCTCGCCGACCACCGGGTGCTCGCGCATGACCTCCCACTCCTGCTCGTCGAGTGGCCCGGCCTTGTTGAGGATGTGGTCGGGGATCGCCACCTTGCCGATGTCGTGCAACAGCGCCGCGGCCTTGATGTGAGTCACGTCCCGGCTGTCCAGAGCAAGGCCGCGCGCAACGCTCTCGACGAGGTCCACGACCGACTCCGAGTGCTCGCCGGTGTAGCGATCGCGTTCGGTCAGGGCCTCCGCGAGCGCGAGGATGACGTCGCTGTTGGCCTCGCCTCCGCGCTCGCCTTCCTGCTCGGCAGCGCCGGCCTCGATGCGCCCACCGCCGAGCGAGCGTGCGACGTCGACGCGCGCACTGGCGGTCGCGACGAGCTGCTCGCCGGTCACCCCGCGTTCCCACTCGGCGAGTCCGATCGACACCGACAGGCATTCGATCTCGCCGACGCTGAGCGCCTCCAGCCCGACCAGTATGCGCTCGAACGCCTGCACCGCCTCGGCGGTGCACGTCTCAGGCAACAGCACGACGAACTCGTCCGCGCTCGAGCGGGCGACCAGATCGCTCGTCCGGGTCAGGCAGTCGAGCGCGGTGCCGATCGCCGCGAGCGCCCGATCGCCCATCGCTCGTCCGTGGTGGGCGTTGATCGCCCTGAAGCCGTCGAGATCGACGACCGCCACGGTCAGCGAGCGGCCGTGACGCCGCGAGCGCTCGATCTCCGGCCCGAGGCGCTGGTTGAGCACTTCGAGCACGACCAGACCGGTCACCGGATCCCGCGTCCGGCGTTGCTCGAGATCGCGTTCGAGAGCGGCGATGCGCCGACGCGCCGCGGCCAGCTTCTCGCTCAGATCGTCGGCCTCCCGGCGGCGCGCACGCACGTCTTCCTGATCGGAACGCGGTCGACCGCACTTGAGCTTGGAGACGGCGACGTCACCCGCGACCCCCGACGGTGCTGGACGGATGTCCGAGAGATCGGGCGGCCCAAGCATGGGCCGCCCCGTGACGAGGGGCGAACGACGGGACTCGAACCCGCGACCGCTCGGACCACAACCGAGAGCTCTACCAGCTGAGCTACGTCCGCCAGGACGTGCCGAGCCTACCAATGAAGGGAAGCGGTCCGGCGGCTACGGCTGCGTCGGCGCGGCGGGCGCCGGCGTCACGGGCGGCGCGGCGGGCGTCGTGTCCGTCGTCGGCGCATCGGACTCGGGAATCGACTGGGCGTTCGGATCGTTCGCGGACTGGTCGAAGTCGAGATCGTCGTTGTCGGCGTCGCGCGTGTCGCCCGACTGCTCGTCGCTCGTCTCGTCGGCGTCCTCGATGCCGTCGTCGTCCTTGTCGTCGTCCTCGATCGGCGGGCGCACCGGACCGTCGGCGTCGAACTCGGGGAAGGTGCCCCCGGCCGCCGCGAGCGGGACCTTCCACAGCTCGTCGACGACGGGCGGGTGCTTGCGCACCACGTTCTCCTCCTCGTCGTCCTCGTGGTCGGAGTCCTCGTTGTCGAAGTCGTGCAGGGTCTTCTCGTCGCCCTGCATGTCGGTGACCAGCAGCCAGCGCGGGTCGCCCGCGGCGATGTCGCAGACCGACGCGCACATGAAGGCGGGGCGGGTCGGCGGGTCCTCGTCGTCGAGCAGCGCGGTCAGGTCCTCGCCGTCCATGCGGCCGGGCCGATCGATGCCCATCATCGAAAGCAGCGTCGGCGCCACGTCGTGGGTGGAGGCGTAGTAGTAGGTGTGGTCGCCCGAGCGGCGACCCTTGGGATCGCGCAGCAGGAACGGGACGAAGTAGGCGTGCTTGTAGGTCCCCGGCGCGCCACGGCCGATCCAGCCGTGCTCGCCGAGCATCGTGCCGCCGTCGCTGACGAACCAGACGATCGTGTCGTCGGCGAGCCCGAGGTCGTCGACCTTGTCGAGCAGGCGCCCGACCGCGCCGTCGATCTGCTCGACGCCCTTCATGTAGGCGTTACGGGCGAGCGCGACCGTGCCGTCGCGGATGTCGGCCGGGACGAGCCAGTCGCGACGCTTCATCGTCGCGCCGAGACTCGGGTTGACGTCGAGCGTGCGGGTCCAGTGGCGTGGCGCGTAGAAGGCCTCCGCCGGGTCGAAGGCGTCCACCGCGAGGAAGAACTGGCCGTTGCGCAGGCGGTTGAGCTCGCGGATTCCCACGTCGACCGCGCGATCCATCGCCTCGGCGCCACGCTCGATGCTGGACACGAGATGGCGCTCGACGTCGCGCTCGGTCTGCTCGCTGCCGAGCGTGCCCTCGACGGGATCGGGCACCGGATAGTCGTCGGGGTCGACGTCGGTCGTGCGCACCACCACGTCCTCGAAGCGCGGCCCCGAGAAGAACGGGTTGTCGGTCACCCACTTCGCCGCGATGCCCTCGTCGGCGAGCACCTCCGTGATCAGCGGCTGACGGACGTAGACCGGGTTCCAGCCGGGCACGGGAGCGAAGCCGTCGCGGCGGCGCCACTCCCTGTAGGGGAACGAGCGCTTGCCGGTGACCAGAGCGCGGCGGGACGGCACGCCGAGCGTCGCCTCCGGGACCGCGCGCTCGAAGCGCAGCGAGTCGCCCGCCAGGTCGTCGAGGTTCGGCGTCGAGGCGACCTGGTTGTCGTCGAACGCGCCGTCGAAGGCGCCGACGCTGTCCGCGCGAAGCCCGCTCGCCACGATCAGCAGCACGTTCGGCCCGTCGTCCTCCTGCGCCTGGGCGAGCGGCGCGAGCGCGCCCCCCGCGACGCTGCCGAGCGCCGCGGCGCCGGCCGCCGCGCTGCCGCGGCCGAGCAGTCCTCTGCGCGTCAGCCGCTCGCTCATCCGCCCATCACCCCCTCGTCGCCGAACTGGGGCAGCGTGCCGCCGGCCTCCTGCTCGAGCACGCCGCGCAGGCGGGCGACGATCTCGGGGAACTGGTCGGCGAGGTCCTGCGTCTCCTCCGGGTCGTTCTGGGTGTCGAACAGGCGCGTCCGCTTGTCCTCGCTGTGGGTGATCAGCAGCCAGCGACCGTCGCCGCAGATCAGATAGCGCGCGTAGGCCGCCGTGAAGTAGTCGCGCCTGTCGTAGGGCTGCTTGCCGTCGAACAGACGCGAGAGGTCCTCGCCGTCCATCAGCCCCGGCGCCCTGATGCCCTGGAAGCCGAGCAGCGTCGAGGCGACGTCGTGGGTCGAGGCGAAGTAGTCGCTGCGCGGCTCGACGCTCTTCGGCCGTCCGCCCGGTGGGCGGATCATGTACGGCACGCGGTAGATCGGCCAGTTCGGATAGGCGGCGTGCTTGCCGAGGATCCCGTACTCGCCGAGCGTCAGGCCGTGGTCGCTGAGGTAGACGACCGCCGTGTTGTCGAGCAGCTTGAGGTCGTCCATCCGGTTCAGCAGGCGGCCGATCCAGCGGTCGACGAAGGTCAGCTCGGCCGCATAGAGCTCGCGGACGCGCTCCACGGTCTCGTCGTCGATGCCGAGGTCGAGGATGCGCGAGTACGGCGTGTCCCAAGGCTGGATCGGGATGATCCCCTGCTTCTCGCTCCCCTTCATCCGTGCGTACTTCGTCATGTAGACGCGCGGCGGGTCGAGCGACTCGTGCGGGTCGAAGGCATCGACGCCGAGGAAGAACGGCTGCTTGTCCTTGAGCTCGTCGAGGACGTCCATCCCGCTGCGGATCACGCGCGCGGCTGAGTAGTCGCTCTCGCGCCGGCGGTAGAGGTTGTTCCAGCCGACGTACTCGCGCAGGCGCTGGACCTCGATCGAGTCGGAGAGCTTGGGGAACAGGTAGCGCTCGATCGAGCTGCGCGACGCCGGCCGCTTGAACGGCCGGTTGAAAGCGCGGTAGGAGGCCTGCGAGTAGTCGGGACGCGCCATGTTCAGGGTGCGGCGGAAGTCGACGAAGCGCGGCCCGACGAGGAACGGGTTGTCGGTGACGTACGCGGTCTCGATGCCGGCCTCGCCCATCACCTCGGTGAACATCGGCTGGTATGGGTAGATGTCGTTCCAGCCGGGCTCCTGGGGCAGCGCCGGCGTCAGCGTCCAGTTGCGGAACGGGAACGAGCGCATGCCGGTGATCAGCGCGCGGCGGACCGTCCCCGTCGGCATCGCCTCCGGGACGGCGTGCTCGAAGACGACCGACTCCTTGCCGAGCGCGGCGAGGTTCGGCGTGTTCGCCAGCTCGTCGACGTCGTCGTAGGCGCTGACGAAGTCGCGCCGCGTGCTGTCTGTGACGATCAGCAGCGTGTTCGGCGCGTCGTCGGCGTGGCTGACGCGCGGGTCGAGGTCGTCGTTGCACGCGCCGAGGCCGAGCGCGAGTGCGCCCGCACCACCGGCTTGCAGCGCCTGCCGGCGCGTTAGTCGTCCTCGGAGGGCCATGCTGCGGGGTCGCAGACTAGCCGTCGGCCCCGCTCGAAGAGTCACCGGCGCCCGAGAGCGGGGTCGCCTTGGGGCGCTCTGTATGCTCGCCGCGCTTTGGCTGCCCCCACGTTCGACCTCCAATCGCACTCTGTCCACTCCGACGGCGAGCTCCAGGCCGCCGACGTCGTCGCGCGCGCCGCGGCAGCCGGCGTCGAGCTGCTCGCGCTGTCCGACCACGACACCATCGACGGCGTCGACGAGGCGCTGAGCGCCGGCCGCGAGCACGGTCTGCCGATCGTGCCGGCGACCGAGATCTCGGCCGTCGACGGCGAGTACGAGGATCTGCACATCCTCGGCTACGGCGTCGACTGGACCGACGCCACGCTCGCCGAGCGGTTGCTCGACGCCCGTGGAGATCGCGAGCGGCGCGCCGAGGCGATGGCCGCACGGCTCAACGAGCTCGGCTTCGAGATCGACCCTGCACCGGTCGAGTCACGTCGCGCGAAGGGCAAGCCGGTCGGCCGGCCACACCTCGCCGCCGGCGTGCTCGCGCACCCGGCGAACGCCGAGCGGCTCGCCGAGGAGGGCCACGGCGACGTGTCCTCCTTCATCCCCGCCTACCTGATCCAGGGCACGCCGGGCTATGTCGCCCGCACCCACCCCACCGTCTCTGAGGCGATCGGCTGGATCCACGCCGCCGGCGGAATCGCCATCTGGGGCCACCCCTACTGGGACGTCAAGGACGACGGCGAGGTGCTGGCGCTGATCGACCGCTTCAAGGGCGAGAGCCTCGACGGCGTCGAGGTCTTCTACGTCACCCACACGCGCGAGCAGATCGAGCTGCTCGACGACCGCTGCGCGGAGCTGGGTCTGCTCGCAACCGGCTCGTCGGACTATCACGGACCCGACCACCGTCTGTTCAGCAACTTCCGCGCGCACGAGACGCACGGCCGCGAGCCAAACCTGGGACCGATCCCAGACCTGGCTCGCTAGCTGCCTGCGCTTCTCCTAGGCGCCGACGGGCTGGAGCCCGAACTCGGCGCGGAACTCGTTGGTGTCGTGGAGGTGCGGGAACGGCTCGTCGGGCACGGGCACGCCGAGTGCGTCGGCGAGCGGCTCCCAGCCGTCCTTGCCGAGCTCCCAGACGATCAGGCGGTCGGAGTCGACGTACGCCTTGATCTCCTCGATGCGGTCGTAGTACATCTGCCGCACCCACTCCTTGTCCTGGAAGTTGCCCTGGAAGTCGCCCTGCCAGATCAGCTTCTCGATGACCTCCCAGAGCACCGGTGACGGCGGCTCGCGGTTGGCGTCCTGCTGGAGCTCGCCGGCCTGCGCCGCCAGCTTGACCGCGAGGATCGTGTTCTCGCAGCTCTTGTAGAAGCCGTCGAAGTCGCGGTAGTTGAGCAGCACCGGGACGTCGGGGAAGGCGTCGACCATCTCCTTCCAGCGGGCGGCAGCCGGCCAGTCCACGGTGGCCTCCCAGCCGTCGAAGACCTCGTGCCAGTCGACGGGCTCGCCGTCGGCGATCTTCTTCCAGTAGACGAGGTCGCGCTCCTTGTTCTCGCCCATGATCAGATCGATCATGTGAAAGCACGGGTTCGCGCCGAGCTGCTCGAGCGCCCCCTTCAGGGACATCGTCCCGGTACGTCCGAATCCGACTCCGATCAACTTCATACGCCGCCTCCTTTTGAGGGTTGAGTCTCCCGCCCGGCTGAGGTGTTCCGAACTCTAGCCGGCTGGCTGCGGTCCCGCAGGACCTGGTCGCGCGGGCGTGGCTGGGCCCGCGCGGGCTCCGTCGGATTCCTGCTGCTGGGCCTGCATCGCGGCCATCATCTCGGCACGCACCTGAGCCGGATAGCGGGTCATCGTCAAGGCGAACGGGATCGCGAGCAGCACGAGCAGCATCGCGACGCGGAACGCCCAGCCGAAGGCGTTGCGGGCTGCGCCGGCCGTCCGGCGGAAGACCTCCTCGTCGAAGCCCGGCCGCGGGTCGAGGCGGTCGCTCTCGGAGCCGGCGAAGCTAGCTAGGCCCTGCGCCATGATCCCGCCGAAGACGGGTGCCGGCACCTGGTAGTCCTGGGCCATGTCGGCGACGTCGTCCTCGGCCGAGCCGACGTGCCAGCCCAGCGTCACAGAGAACGTCGCGATCAGCAGCGCGATGCCGATCGCCGCGCCGAGCTGACGCGCCGTGTTGACGATCCCCGAGGCGAGGCCGAACTCCTGACCCTGGACGGCGCCCATCGCGCCGACGTTGATCGTCGGGAAGCAGGTGCCCATGCCGACGCCGATCAGCGCGAGGCCCGGGAACACCATCAGGTACTGGACGGGGCCCTCCCACAACGAGGGGACGAACGAGAACCACAGCAGCCCGAGGGCCATCGTGATCAGCGCGGGCACCGCGAGGTCGCGCGGTGGCCGGCTGTCGGCCGCCTTGGCGATGATCGGCCAGATCAGCATGCCCGTGACGGGGACCGGCAACAGCGCGAGCGCGGCCTCGAAGATCGAGAAGCCCCACAGGTTGACGAAGACGAGCGCGAGCAGCAGCAGCGTGCCGAGCGCACCGCCGCCGAAGAGCGCCATCGCGAAGTTCGCCCCGACGAACTGGCGGTTGCGCCGCAAGCCGACCGTGATCATGGCTCCCTCGCGCCGCTGGGAGAGGACGAACGCGATCGAGAGCAGGAGCCCCGACTGCAGCAGGAAGAGGATCAGGCCGTCGTCCCAGCCGCGGTGGTTCGCCTCGACGAGGCCGAAGGTGAGGCAGAACACCGCTAGCGCGAGGAGGGTCATGCCGAGGTAGTCGATCCGCCGATCGGCCGTGAGGTCGTAGGTCTCGGGCCAGATCCGGCGCGCGAGGACGATGCCGGCGATCCCGAACGGGATGTTGATCAGGAAGATCCAGTGCCAGCTCGCGATCTCGACGATCGCGCCGCCGAGCGCCGGGCCGGAGGCGGACGCCGCGAGCGCCACGACGGCGATCGTCGCGAGCGCCTTGCCGCGCTCCTGCGGCGGGAAGGCGACGGCCGTGATCGCGAAGCCGATCGGCGCGAGGATGCCCGCGCCGAGACCCTGGATCACGCGGAAGAAGATCAGCAGGTCGATCGACGTCGCGAGTGCGCAGAGCAGCGACCCGAAGGTGAACAGCGCCATGCCGAGCATGAACATCAGCCGGCGGCCGAACTGGTCGGCGAGCTTGCCCGACGCCACCAGCAGCGAGGCGAACGCGAGGTTGTAGGCGTTGACGACCCAGGTGATCGAGTCGACGTCGGCATCGAGCTCGTCCTGCAGCTCCGGGACCGAGACGTTGACGATCGAGACATCGAGCAGGCTCATCGCCCACCCGATCATCATCACCGCGAAGATCTTGTTCTTCTTGGCGTAGAGGACCTCGGCCGGAGGGTTGACCCTTTGCCTCGCCACGGCGCGGGAGACTAGCCGGCCCGGCCGTCGCCAGGCGTCACCGGCGCTAGTTGGGGCTGCCGACGGGCACCACCAGCGGCACCTCGTCCGTCGCGACGGCCTCTACCGACTCCTCGAGCTCCGCATCCTCCCCGTCCCCGGCGCAGAGGATCTCGAAGCGGCCGGTGCCGATCTTCTCGTCGGGCCGGACCGGGATGCCGCGGATCTCCTCCCAGCCGAGACGCTCGACCTCGTAGGGATTCATCAGGATCGCGAGCGTCGGGTACTCGCAGGCACGCTCGTGCTGCTCGATCGCCTTCGAGATCGCCTCGAGGTTCTTCGCCTCAGACGAGCCCATCTCAGCTCGCGACGGGAACGCCGTGCATGCGGCGGTAGTGCTCGATCGTCCGCGTCAGTCCGTCGCGGAGCTCGACCTCCGGCTCCCAGCCGAGCAGCTCACGTGCGCGGGCGATGTCGGGCTGGCGCACCTGCGGGTCGTCGACCGGCAGCGGCTCGAAGACAAGCTCCGACAGCGAGCCGGTCAGCTCGACGACCGTTCGGGCCATGTCGACGAGCGAGAGCTCGTTCGGGTTGCCGATGTTCACCGGCTCGTGCACGTCCGACTCGGCGAGCGCCACCAGGCCGCGGATCAGGTCGTCCACGTAACAGAAGCTGCGCGTCTGGCTGCCGTCGCCGAAGACCGTCACCGGCTCCCCGGCGAGCGCCTGCTTGAGGAAGGTCGGCACGGCCCGGCCGTCGTTCGGGCGCATCCGGGGTCCGTAGGTGTTGAAGATCCGCGCAATGCAGGTGTTCACGCCCTGCTGGCGCAGATAGGCCATCGTGAGCGCCTCCGCGTAGCGCTTCGCCTCGTCGTAGACGCCGCGCGGGCCGATCGGGTTGACGTTGCCCCAGTAGCTCTCGGGCTGTGGGTGGACGAGCGGGTCGCCGTACACCTCGGACGTCGAGGCGATCAGGAAGCGTGCGCGCTTCGCCTTGGCGAGGCCGAGCGAGTTGTGCGTGCCGTAGGCCCCGACCTTGAGCGTGTGCAGCGGGAGCCGCGCGTAGTCGATCGGGCTCGCCGGAGAAGCCATGTGGAACACGAAGTCGATCGGCTCCTCGACCTCGTAGTGCTCGGTGATGTCGAGCATCCGAAAGTCGAAGTCGGGCCCGTTGATGTGCGCGATGTTGCGCAGCGTGCCGGTCTCGAGGTTGTCGACGCAGACGACCCGGTGCCCGCGGGCGAGCAGGTAGTCGCAGAGATGGGATCCGAGAAAGCCGGCGCCGCCGGTGACGAGCGAGGTGGGCATCGCGTGCAGGTTACCCACCACCAAGGAGGCGGGCCAGCGAGCGCTTTCCCTCCGACTCGTTCCCGTGGTACGGTCGCCTCGGAAGGAGGGCGAGGTGAGGTGAGGCCACGGGAGGCCGCAGAGGTTGAGGTTGAAGGTCGTAACTGGAGTGGCCCGAACGGGAGCGTTCTTGGCGGCGCCGTGCTAGACGGAGCCGAGCCGGCGCGCGAGTCATTCGAGCTTCATCCACTCATCGGCTCGATCGCCGAGGAGTTCACCGAGGCGGCCTCGAGCAAGGGGATCGTCCTCGACGTCAAGACGGCCCGGTCGGTGCCGGCCGTGGCTCTCGGCGACGAGAGCGGTCTCAGACAGGCGTTCTCGGAGCTGCTCGACAACGCCGTCAAGTTCACCGACGCCGGCGAGGTCGTCGCGTCCGTGACCTGCGAGGGGAGCTCCGGTGGCCGGACGTTGATGCACGTCGAGGTGTCGGACACCGGTCGTGGCATCCCCCACGCGACGCTTCAGCGGCTGTTCGAGCGCAACGGGTCCGTCGCGGGTGGCCTCGGCAGGTGCCAGCGGCTCGTCGAGCTGATGGACGGCCGGTTCGGCTGCAGCAGCGAAGTCGGCGTCGGGACGACGGCCTGGTTCACCGTCCCGCTCGACCTGATCGACCGCTAGCGCGCTAGCGGTCGTCGAACTCGGCGTGGCCGGGCCCACGCTCGAGGAACGTCTCGACCGCTCTCTGAAGGTCCTGGGTCGCGAACAGCTCGCCGGCATCCGTGCGGATCGCATCGTCAGCTGCGGCCACGCCTCCCTGTACGTAACGGCGGACGATGTGCTTGGTCATGGCGTGTGCCTTGGTCGGCCCCGCCGCGAGCTTCTCGACGAGCTGACGCGCCTGGCGCTCGAAGTCCTCGTCGTCGAAGACCCGGTTGACGACGTTCCACGCCTCCAGCTGCTCAGCGCCGAAGAGCTCGCCGGTCATGACCAGCTCGCGGGCGCGGCCGCTGCCGGCGCGCTCGGCGATCCGCTGGGTCCCGCCCATCGACGGGGTCAGGCCGACCACCGTCTCGACAAGGCCGAACTTCGCGCCGCGGGCGGCGACGATCAGATCGCAGGCGAGAGCGATCTCGAACGCAGCGGTCAACGTCAAGGCGTGCGCCGCGAAGATCGTCGGTGCGGGCAGCGCCTCGATCGGATCGATGATCTTCTCCAGCAGCTCGGTCCAGAGGCCGGACGCCTGCGACGGGGTGAGGCCGTGGAACATCTCGACGTTGACGCCCCCGGAGACGGCGCGTCCCTCGGCGCGGATCAGCAGTGCGCGCGGCGGGTCGGCGGCCACATCTGCGACCGCCGCCATCAGCGCTTCGATCAGCGGGCGATCGAAGAGGTTCAAGGGCGGGCTGGCGAGGACGATCTCGGCGAGATCTCCGGAGCGCTCCAGGCGTACGGGCGGCATGGAGCGCCAGGCTACCTGGCGGCTGGAGGGCGCGGGCGTCCGCCGACGGGCCTAGCCTCGCGCCACGATGGATGCCCGCAGGATCCGCTTCCCCTCACACGAGATATCGCCCGGCCGTTCGCTGGGCGTCAGGTTGCTGGTCGCGATCGCACTGGTCGGGATGGTCACCGCGGTCGCCTACGTCGACCGTGCCGGGTACCGGGACCTCGACGGCTCCGCGGTGTCGCTGCTCGACTGCCTCTACTACGCGACCGTCTCGATCACGACCACCGGCTACGGCGACATCACGCCGGTGACCGACACCGCCCGGCTGTTGACGACCTTCGTCGTGACGCCACTGCGGGTCCTGTTCCTGATCCTGCTCGTTGGCACTACGGTCGAGTTCCTGGCGTCCGCGACCCGCGCGAACCTACGCCGTCGATTCTGGAGGAGGAAGTTGCACGAGCACATCGTCATCTGCGGATTCGGGACCAAGGGCCAGAGCGCCGTGCGCTCACTGGTCGGCACCGGCACGAGCCTCGACCAGATCGTGGTGATCGACGAGCGGGCCGAGCGCGTCGAGGCTGCCGCGCGCGAGGGGCTCGCCGCCGTCCACGGCAGCGCTACGTCGCGTGAGGTGCTGATCGAGGCGCGGACGCCCGACGCCTCGGCGGTGATCGTGGCCGCCAACCGCGACGACACGTCCGTGCTGATCACGCTGACCGCGCGCGAGCTAGCCCCGAACGCGACGATCACGGCTGCGGCGCGCGAGGAGGAGAACGTGCCGCTGCTGCGCCACTCGGGCGCGAACACGGTCGTGACGTCCGCGAGCGCCGCGGGTCGGCTGCTCGGCCTCGGGACGCAGTCGCCAGAGGTCGTGGAGGTACTCGAGGACCTGCTCTCGTCGGGCAGCGGCGTCGATCTGATCGCCGAGGAGATCTCCTCCGAGGACGCCGGGCCGCTCCAGGACGTCGACGACCGCTGTGGCGGACCGGTCCTGATGGCCTACCGGGGTGGGAAGCAGCTGCGGCGCGGCGACCCGGAGCTAGAGACGGTCGAGCCGGGCGACCGCGTGGTGCATGTCGTGTGCCACGACGGCTAGCGCTACAGCAGCGCCCCCGGCTGGATTCGAACCAGCGACCTACGGATTAGAAGTTGCCGCAGAAGGGGTCTGGCTGGGCAGATTTGGCTCTAGCTAGCGGAGTTGGATCTGGCTCGCTTGGGTCGGATTTGCCGAGTTCGGGACATATTCGGGACACGGTTTTGGTCTGAGCCGTCGAGCTTTGAGGTTCGCCGAGCGGCCGACACAGCAGATAGTCTATCTCGTGTGACCGGCTCCCCCACCTTCGATCACGTCTCCTACGACGAGCAGGGCGACGTGCTCTACCTCTCGATCGGCGCACCCCGGGAAGCGGCCGACTCGGATGAGACGCCGGAAGGCCACATCGTTCGCTACGACGCCCAGCAGCAGGTGATCGGGCTAACGCTCGTCAACGCGAAGTGGCTGTTCGATCGCGACGGCGAACTGCCGGTCACGCTCCCCGACGCAACCCAGGCCGTTTCAGCCGCTTGGCCTGCCCCGGAATCGGCGGTATCATTTCCGCTATGACGACCCGGGAGAAGTTCCACCGTCTAGTGGACGAACTGTCCGAGGCCGAGCTGGCCTCAACGCTGCGCATCGTCGAGACGCAGCGCCACGACCCGATGCTTCAGGCGGTCGCCAACGCTCCCGAGGACGACGAGCCCTGGACGGACGAGGACGAGGCCGCCGTAGCCGAGAGCCGCGAGGACTTCGCCGCCGGCCGTACGCTCTCCCACGAGGAGATGCTCCGTAAGTACGGATGACCGCCGCCAGTAACGGCGGCTGGACCCTCCGCTACAGCAGGCGTGCCGAGAAGGACATCGCGAAACTCGATCCTCCGATCAGGAGACGAGTTCTGGCGGCCCTCGGCGATCTTGCTGCGGACCCCGCGTCAGCCAGCCTCCGCAAGCTCTCCGGTCGCTCCGCGTCGAGGCTGCGTGTTGGAGATTGGCGTGTGATCCTTGATATCGGGATCCGCGGGCACGAGATCTATATTCATCGCGTGCTGCCTCGGGGTCGGGTGTACGACCGCTAACCCGCCCAATGGGCGAGCCGGCACAGCCCGCCCGTAGCATCCGGTTGGCGTGACGACCGAAAAGAACGACAGCGCCGACAGCAACGACGACGAGGCGCGCCGAACCGAGGCGCTGATCGAGAGCGGCGGAGACTTCGCCGGAGCCGTCACGGGCAGCGTGATCGCGATACTCGGGGGTCCGATTGGGATTGTCGGTGGTGCTGCGGCGAGCGTGGCTGTCGCTAACGCCGTCAAGCGGATCGGATCGGAGATCCATGACCGTGTACTTGCTCCGCGCCAGCGCGAGCGTGCGGGTCTTGCTCTGGGCATTGCGGTAGGCAAGCTGGGCGAGCAGAACAACGATCCACCGCGATCAGATGGCTTCTTTGACTCCAGCGCCGCTGGCGAGCGATCTGACGCTGAGGAGCTTCTTGAGGGCGTGCTCCTTCGAGCGATGAACGCCTACCAGGAGCGCAAGGTGCCGTACATGGGCAGGTTCTTTGCCGCGGTCGCCCGGCGAGCGGACATCAGCCCAGCCTACGCCCACGTGCTCTTGCGGATCGTGGACGAGATGACCTACCGCCAGTTCGTAACGCTCGCCTATCTGGCAGAGAACCTAGGCAGTCAGGAAATTCTTGCTCTGGCTGTTGCCCGTGACGAGGGAGGCCCTTGGCAGTTGCCCGACGGCTTCGATCGCGAGCTGATCGAGCTTGGCGAGGGTATGGGATTGCTCGGGATCCGCCAGGAGGACGGCAACGTCATTCCGGCAGCTACGACCTACGGCGGGGGCGACATCACGAAGCATGATCTAAGTACCGTCACCTTGTCGGATCTTGGCCAGGATCTCTACGACCTCCTCGGCCTCTCGGAGCTACCCAGTGATGAGAAGGACGGCGTTCTTGATCTGCTGCAAGGTGCGTCAAGCAGCAGCTAAGTACCGATTCGAGATGCGACTTGGGGCGTGCCGTGGTCGCTCCACGGCACCGGCTTCAACGCGGTGTCGCTTCGTCTGAGCTGGAGCCTGGACCAGATCTCAGAGAGTTCCGTCGCGCTCCTGCCCAACGATCTCTGAGGAAGCCCTCCTCGACGGATACGGCAGCTCGGGAAACGCGTGCTGCCATACCTTCTCCTGCGGCATTTTCCAGTCTCGACGCAATCGCCCTCCCCTCCGCAAACGCCTCCGCTTCCCAGCCCTTGTCACGTACCAAAAGCTGCCGTCGAGCGTCTTATAGCCCACAAGGCAATCGAGCCCATCATCCCCAGCCTCGACGAACGGGATCTCAGCCCTGATCGTCACCTTGGTACCGGCCGGGATAAAGCCATCACCCACATAGCTCTCACACCGCCGACCCTTGCCAACGATGATGTAAATCGCCTCGGTGGCCATTCCGCCACCGACATTCAAGATGATGAGCCGAGTATCATTCTCGGCTTGTCGCGTCTGCAAGACCAAGCGTAGATTTGGCTCGACACTCGCCCGCCAGACGCGCTGGCCTTGGCGAACGCTGGCCCAGGATGCCCCAGCTGCGAGTGCTGCAAGACCCGTTCCCACGACGGGCGCTATCGCTTCCCAATCCATCCGATCAGCCTACGGCGGCAACCGGCTAGAGCTGCCGATTCGGGTCTGTCTGCGACGTCCCTGATTATGGGAGGCATGGACCGGCTCGAAGTAGCTATCTCAGCCCTGACCGATGGTTCACACATCGGATTCAGCGATTCGCCCGCTAGCCCGTTTAGGGAGGTTCCAGCGAGCCATGTGCACCAACGTCTGCAGGACGCCGGCGTGATCGATCCCGCCGAGCAACGTCGGACCGCGCTGGAAGCGCTCGGACAGCTTGGCGGCCGAGTGAGTTCGTCTACTCACCGACCGTCCGCCGTCAACACGTCCCCCTTCCGTCAGCCGATGCGAGCGACCTCCTACAGCGTTCCTCGGGACAAGGTACGCGAGCCTCGCGAATAGCCACGGTCGATGCTCCTCGGCGTTGTGCTGATCGTGGTCGGGGGGGCACTCGAGGCGATCGGGTTTCTTCTAGTTGCGTTCGAGCTTGAGCGGCTTGAGCGAGTGGAGTTGGGCCGTCCCGGCCGGCTAGCCGGATTGCAGAATCGGCTGCAGCGATTGCTCCGTCGACGGCGCGAGGACATCGTGGTCAAACTCGGCAGCGCGACGGTAACCGCTGGCGGTTCTATCGGCGTTCGGGCCAAGGTGACGCATCCGCCCGCAGTCTTGTTAGAGGACAAGGTGCATCGTCTAGAGCGAGTCGTAGGCATCTTGGCGCACGACTTGGAACAAGTCGAGGGATCCATCGATGAACACCGTGCTTCCGTCGCGGATCAGATGGACGCTCTTAGACGAAAGCAAGCGGACCTAGATCGCGAGCGCCACGACGACAGCAAGCGGGCTGCGGAACGTGAGATCAGCGTGCAGGCTCGCGCAACGGCATGCTTCGCGGCGGGCACTGTCATGAGCGTTATCGGCAGTCTGCTCACACTTTGACCGGCTTCGAGGCACGCCGCCAGGCATCTCGCCTCAGTAGGCTCAGCCGGCCATGACATGGAGGCAATTGTCAAAGCGCGGACAGCCCGATCCGCGTCTGGATGAGCCGATCGAGGGCCTCCCACCCCATCTTTCGGGACCGGTAATCGCTTGGGCGAGGCGGGCAATCACTAAGACCCTCGGCTATCAGACGTTCAGTGATAGCGAGGTTCTGAAGAATCTGCAGCTGGCGTTTCGTCTGGAGCAGCCCCTCGACTTCCGAGGGCCGCTCACCGCCGCAAATGATGTTCTCAACCGTATGGGTCAGGATGAGGACTTTGCGCTCGATGTCGTCGATTACTTGCTCGCCCATCAAGTCGCTCCTCAAGGCACGCAGAACCGCACGTTCATAAGCGAGCTCCAAGTAATGCTGAACCGGGGTGGCTCCGCCTGGGAGGCAACTAGCCGAGGAAACGACGCCGGCTTTCAACTCACTCGCCGTGCGGTAGGACCGATACGCGAGGCAATCGCCGACGTGCCGGCTTCAACTCGTGCGCATCAGCATCTTGTGTCGGCATGGAATGGCCTGTCGAGACGTGATCCGGACTCAACAGGGGCGTACCGTGAGGCCGTTCGAGCCGTCGAGGCTGCCGCGAAGCCCATCCTTCTTCCCGAGAATCAGCGAGCGACCTTGGGAACGATGATTGCCGCGATGCGCGACAAGCCCGAGAAGTGGGAGGTCACGCTTGGCACGCCCGGCGATGTTCGCCGCATGCTTGAGCTGGTCTGGACGAACCAACTGGATCGTCACGGGACTGACGACGAGTCAGTACCTCTAAACGTGTCGCCGGAGGAGGCGGATGTGGCCGTCCACCTATGCATCAGCCTCGTCCGTCTCTTTGCCGGCGGACACGTACGCCGCCTGCCGGCCTAGACAAGCCCAATCACCCGCTGCCTCGCAGCGGGACAATCGCGCCGCTGACCCTACACCTAGACCTACAGTTCGGGGGTGCAGGGGCCCGGTCATTTGGAGTGGTCGGGTTTGCAGGCGTGGTGCGGCTTTGCGAGCGGCGCTGCACGTCTCGCCCGAGCCGACCCCGCTCTCCCATCCATAAGACATGGAGTGGGTGTGGGAGACCGGGGTCGGCTCGGGCGTGACGTGCGTGAAGGGATGGGGCGGTTGAGGGCTGGAGGGACCGGGGTTGGGTGATTGGGCTGGCGGTTGCGGAAGCGGGTTGAGGGGCGTGGGCTCGTCGGTTGGAGACGGGATGGAACGGATGGCAGTGAGGGCAGGGGAGCGTCGGGGCAGGACGTGGCCTGCGGGCGGTCTGAGCGTCGCGGGGCGCAGGCGGGAGGAACCCGCGCCCCGCAGACGGGTGGATCAGCTAGCCGGTGGTGGTGCGTGGATCTCGGCGAGGTCGCGGGCGTTGGCGATCGACTCGGCGAGCATCCGTGCGAGCGCGGGCGGATCTGAGGCCGCGCGGATGAAGCCGGCGATGGCCTCGGTCAGCCAGCGCTCGGCCGTCTCGGTGCCGAACTGCTCGGCGAGGCAGACCAAACACTCGGTGGCGTTGAGGTGGTGCGCCAGGTCGTTGCCGCAGCTCGTGCAGTCGTTGGGGTCGCCGTGACGACGGCCGACCATGCCGGCAGTACGGGCTTCTAGCCAGGCCCGGAACTCCGGGCGGTCTGAGAGGGGCATCTAGGTACCTCCTTGGTTGGAGGCGACCAAACCGAGCATGAGGAAGCGCGGCAGCGATACCTTGCCCGCGCGTCCGAATCTAGGTTCGGACGCCACGCCCCCGGCCTGTTCGAGCAGGTGCGGGGGCACTATTCGATTGGTATCCCCCGAACCTACGAACCGCCCGGCGCGAGCACAAGGGACTTGCGCGAGTCGTAACTCGGGTCGGCTCTAAGCGGCGTCCGCGAACGCGGCCGCGAGCCGCTTGGCCGCGTCGCGTCGCGGCTTGTAGGCGAGGTACTTCTGCGTCGTCTGGATGTCCGCATGGCCCATCCACTCCATGACCTCGCGCGGATCGGCGGCACGGATCGCGTGCGTGCCGAACGTGTGGCGCAGATCGTGGAAGCGCAGCCGGCGCAGTCCGGCTGCGGCGAGCGCAGCCTTGTACCGATCGCTCAGCGTCCGGTAGCCCAGGTGGCGGCCGAGCCGGTCGCAAAAGACGATGTCCTCATTGCCAGTGAACCGATCTCGTCCGCGCAGCCGCAGAAGCGCGCCGGCCACGTCCTCCATCATCGGCACGGCCCTCCCCCGGCCGCTCTTGGGCGTGCCCTCCCTCCCGCCGCTCCAGTTGCGCTGGACGCGAATCGTGGCGGCACCGAAGTCGACGTCCTCCCAACGCAGCCCGAGCAGCTCGCCCAGCCGAAGGCCGGTGAAGGCGGCAGTGAGGTAGAGCACGCCGTCCTGAGCGCTTGCCGCCGCATCAACGAGCGCCATGACCTCGTCGCGTGAGAACACGTCGATGCCGGCGCGCCGTGGCAGCCGTGGGCGCTCGACGGTCGTGAGTGGGTTGCGTGGCAGGCCGTGGACCTTCATCGCCCGCTTGAAGATCGCGTGCAGGACCACGAGGTACTTTTGGAGCGTCCGGTTCGACAGGCCGCGCTGGGCGGCGAACAGGCCCTTCCACTGCTCGATCCCCTCCGGCGTGAAGTCCTCGAGCCGAGCGTTGCCGAACGAGCCGTTGAGGATGCGGACCATCGTCGTGTAGTCCTCCACCGTCCTCGGCTTGCACGCGCGCTCGTGCTCGACGTAGCGCAGCCACTCGGCGGCGGCGTCCGCGAACGTCGCGCCCGTGCGGACCATGCCGGGCAGCTCGCCGCGCCGAATCTCCGCGAGCGTCGAGTCCAGCCACGTCTGCGCGAGCGTCTTCGTGAAGTAGCCCGACGCCGGACGGCCGCGCCGCGTCCACGCCGGACCGAGCTTCTTCTGCACCTGGCGGCCGTCAGGCAGCCGGTACTTGGCGTACCAGACCGGGCCGCGCTTACGGTCGGCCCGGAAGACGTGCCCACTGACCGGCCGGCTGAGCCCTAGCGGCTGCATGACCGGCACGCTCGTGGATCTCGGGACATATTCGGGACACGGTTGCCAATTCTCTGTCCCAGCCGAGCTACGGAAATGCCTATTTGCAGGCGGTTTGGAGCGCCCCCGCCTGGATTCGAACCAGGGACCTACGGATTAGAAGTCCGTCGCTCTATCCAGCTGAGCTACGGGGGCATGGCCCGATGATCTCACGGCGGCCGGGTCGATTTTCGAACCGCCGAGCTCTGCTTATCGGGACGGCGGGATTCGAACCCGCGGCCTCACCGACCCAAACGGTGCGCGCTACCAGGCTGCGCTACGTCCCGTAGGTTCGATTCTACGGTCCACTCGGACCTGAGTCGGTCCATCCATGCCTCGAGCCTCGCCCGCAACGGCGTGTCGTAGCTCCTGATCGTCATGACACCGTGCCGACAGCGCCACGTCCGACCAGTGAGTTGATTGCTGTTGGACTTGCGCTGGAAGCTGATCGTCCCGCCGTCAATTCCAAGCGTCGCGCCCCAGAAAGACCGCAGCTCGGGGAGGGACTGATCGGCGTGGAACTGGATCGCGTAGCGAAGAACCTTGTGCTCCGCCGTCAAACGACGCATCCATCGCTGTGACATCACCATGATCGCCGGATCGGAGTTGGAGATCGAAACGGTGTTCCTGTCGCGCTTGTAGCCCTCCGCCATGTACATGCATACGAAGTCCCGAAACGTCGGATCTTCCGCGAGGATGTCGAAGCTCGCTACGCCGTCGAGGTACGCCGCCTCTCGCACGGCCGCGAACCGGCGTGGCATTGCCTTGGTCGCTCTACGCTGAGCGGCCGTCCGCCGACTGGTATTGCCCTCGATCGGCAGGTCGCGGACCCAGTAGTAGACGGTCGAGCGTGAGAGCGCGAGCCGCTCCGCGAGCTCGTCGATCGTGAGCCTCTTGGCGACGCGCAGCTCGCGGGCCTTCTCTCGGAGATACGGGGCGTGCGCCATGACGAACGCATGTTCGCATCCCCGCCGGACAGACTATATGCGGGGTGTGGTCGCAGGCGAATGCGCGCTAGGGTGCCGCGCCGTGGCCGAGGTACAACCGCTCGAGACGCTCCGTTATGAGCCGTCGGTCGTCGGATCCTTCGACGACGTGATCGCTCCCCCCTACGACGTGATCGACGACGAGCTGCGCGCTCAGCTGCTCGCGCGCTCGCCGCACAACGTCGTCGAGATCGACCTGCCGGTCGACCCCGATGGCGGCGATCGCTACGCCCACGCGGCGGCCAAGCTCGCCGGCTGGCGCGAGGAGGGCGCAGTCGTCCAGGAGGACGAGCAGGCGTTCTGGGTGCTCGACCAGGAGTACGTGGCACCCGACGGGTCCGAGCAGCGCCGGCGCGGCTTCTTCGCGCGCGTCCGCGTCGAGGACTACGGCGCCGGGCGGATCCGCCCGCACGAGCGCACCCACCCGGGGCCGAAGGAGGACCGGCTCAACCTGACGCGCGCCACGCGGGCCAATCTCTCCCCCATCTTCAGCCTCTTCCCGGACCCGTCCGGCGCTGCCAAGCAGGCGCTCGCGGAGGCCGCGGCAGCCGAGCCGTTCGCCAGCGCAACCGACCACGAGGGCACGCGCAACACGCTCTGGCGGGTCGCCGACCCCGACCAGATCGCCGGGCTCCAAGCAGCGCTCGCCGACGCCGAGCTGTTGATCGCCGACGGCCACCACCGTTACGAGACCGCCCGCGTCTACGCGCAGGAGATCGGCGGCGAGGGCGCACACGATTACGTCCTGATGTTCCTCTGCTCGCTCTCCGACCCGGGCCTGACCGTCTTCCCCACGCACCGACTGCTTACCGGGCTTAAGGACGACCGCGCCAAGCAGGAGGCGATCCGCGACACGCTGATGCGCGACTTCGACGTCGAGCAGGTCGAGCGCGACGCGCTCGAGCCGAGCGGCGACGGCTCGCGCGTCCAGCTCGGCTACATGGACTCCTTCCACCGCCAGCCGATGCTCCTGACGCTCAAGGACCAGTCGATCGCGGACGCGGCGCTCGAGGGGATGCCAGAGCCCTACCGCCGCCTCGACACAGCGGTGCTCGAGGCGATCGTGCTCAAGGGAGCGCTCGGCATGAGTGAGGACGACATCTCGCACCTGCGCGGCCTCGGCTACTCGAAGAGCTTCGACGACGCGGTCGACGCAGTCGAGACCGGGCGCTACGACGCGGGCTTCTTCATGCGCGCCACACCGGTCGACCAGGTCCGCGAGGTGGCCGAGGCCGGGGAGTCGATGCCGCCCAAGTCGACCTACTTCTACCCCAAGATCCCGACGGGCCTGATCTTCAACCTGCTCCAATAGGCAGCGTGAAGATCTATACGCGCAAGGGCGACGACGGGACCACCGGCCTCTGGTACGGCGGCCGGGTCGAGAAGTTCTCGCCGCGTCCCGAGGCATACGGGTCCGTCGACGAGGCGGCCTCGGCGCTTGGCCTGGCGCGAGCGGCCGCCGAGCGTGGCTCGGAGCTGTACACCGACATCCTGCGCTTCCAGAACGAGCTGTTCATCGCCGGCGCCGAGCTGGCGACCGCGCCGAGCGCGGCCGAGCGGCTCCAACCCGGGGTCTCCCAGGTGACCGAGGAGATGGTCGCCCAGCTCGAGCAGGACATCGATCGCTACATGGACCGCGTCGATCTGCCGCCGAAGTTCGTCATCCCGGGCGGCAGCGAGCTGTCGGCGCGGCTCGACGTCGCGCGCGCCGCGATCCGCCGTGCCGAGCGGCGCGTCAGCTCGCTCAACGCCGCCGGCGAGCTGGCCGACGACACGGTGCTGCGCTACCTCAACCGGCTCGCCGATGCGGTCTTCGCGCTCGCGCGCTTCGCCGACGAGCCGGACCCCGAGCTCTTCCAGGGCAGGGACGCCGGATGAGGGCCGTCGCGCGCCGGGTCAACGACGGGCTCAAGCACCACATCGACATCGGCACCCACAAGGTGACCTCGGACGAGCCGCGCGACATCGGCGGCAGCGACGCGGGGCCCAACCCGCAGGAGCTGCTCGCCGCGAGCCTCGCCTCGTGCAGTGCGATCACGCTGGAGATGTACGCCCGGCGCAAGGGCTGGGACGTCGGCGACGTGGTCGTCGACGTCGACTACGAGCCGGCGCAGCGCGGCTCGCCGACCCGCTTCGAGATCAAGGTGCACCTGCCGAAGGAGCTGCCCGAGGACCAGCGCGAGCGGCTGATGCAGATCGTCGCCAAGTGCCCGGTGCATCGCACGCTCGAGGGCGAGGTCATGTTCGAGGAGCGGCTGGAGCTGATCTAGCTAGGCCGAGGAGCGCGAGCTCTTGGACTTCGTCAGGCGGCCGAGCTCCTTGCCGAAGGCCGACTCCACCTCGCGCGTCATCGCCAGCTCGAAGATCGGCTGCATCGCCTTGGCGGCCACCGGGCGCAGGCTCTCGATCGACGCCATCACGTCGGGCCAGCGCTCGTCGGGATAGCCGTCGTCGGCGAAGGGCTTCCAGACCTCGTCGAGGTAGAGCTGCACGAAGGCGCGCGCGATCGACTGACAGCGCTCCCCCACCTTCCCGACGGCAGACAGCGCCGCCTCGAGCGACACGCCGTTCGACGTGACCTCCTCCGCGATGTCGAGCAGCGACGGCACCGGTGCCTCGTAGCGGTCGCCGCCGAGCGGCACCAGCATCCCGCTGCGTGTGGCCTGGGCGAGCAGCCCCTCGCTGTCCTCCATGCCGAACCGCGTGCGCAGCTCTTCGGCGGTGAAGACCTGGGGATCCTCCTCGGCGAACGGCGCACGGACCGCCTCGCCGAAGCCGATCAGCTTCTGGGCCGGGCTGCCGGTCGCGTCTAGCAGGCGCTTGATGCCGCGCAGGTTGAAGCCCTCGGCCTGCAGCTCCTGGACCAGCTTGAGCCGTGCGACGTGCTCAGGCCCGTAGTAGCCCACGCGCTCGCGCACCTCGGGCGGCGGGAGCAGCTCACGCGCTTGGTGGGAACGGATCGTTCGGACGGTCATTCCCGTCTCCCGTCCCAGCTCGTCGATCGTGAGCGACTGCTCTGTAACCGCCATTGAACGATGGTACCACGATTGACGTTACGTCAACTGGTGTCACGTGGTACGGTGTCCCAATGATCAGCGAAGCCTTCTCCGCCGTCGCCGCTGCCACCCCACCCGCAGGAGGCGCCGCGACCGGCGAGATCGCGATCGCGACCGTCAGCGCGACAGTCCTCACGATGGCCCTGATCTGGCTCGGCAACGGCCACCGCAAGGGCACGAACCCGATCCTCGGCAACCTCGCCGCCTTCTCGACGCGCGTATCCGGCCAGCCCGGCTGGGCGGCCTTCCCCGCGGGACTCGCGGGCGGCTCGCTGCTGATCGCGGCGCTCGGCATGTACTGGGACATCGCGCTGCACATCGGCGTCGGTCGCGACGAGGGACCGCTCGCCAACCCCGCCCATTACTTCATCCTCGTCGGCCTCTACGGCATCTTCACCGCGGGCTTCATCGCGATGGTCCTGCCCAAGGAGAAGCCGAGCGCCAGCGCGATCAAGCTCGGCGACGACTGGTACGCCCCGCTCGGCGGCGTCCTGATCTGCGCGTGCGGCGCGTTCGCGCTGATGGGCTTCCCCCTGGACGACGTCTGGCACCGCCTCTTCGGCCAGGACGTGACGCTCTGGGGACCGACCCACCTGATGCTGATCGGCGGCGCGTCGATGACGCTCGTCGGGATCGCGGTCCTGCAGACCGAGTCGCGCCGCTCGATGGAGGCCAAGGGGAAGATGCCCGACGAGGCCCCCTGGATCCAGAAGGCGCGCATGATCGCGCTGACCGGCGGCCTGCTGCTCGGCATGTCGACGTTCCAGGCCGAGTTCGACTTCGGCGTCGCGCAGTTCCGGATGGTCTTCCAGCCGATCCTGATCATGCTCGCCGCCGGCGTCGTGCTGGTCGCCGCGCGGATCTGGCTCGGCCGCGGCGCCGCGATCGGCGCGGCGCTGTTCTTCCTGGCGATCCGCGGCGGGCTCGCGCTGCTCGTCGGCCCGATCCTCGGCGAGCCCACCCCCTACTTCCCGCTCTACCTCGTCTCGGCGATCGTCGTCGAGCTCGTCGCGCTCGCCGTTCCGCGTGACCGGCCGCTCACGCTCGGGGTCTGGTCGGGCGTCCTGATCGGGACCGTCGGACTCGCGTCCGAGTGGGCACTCTCGCAGGTCTGGATGCCGCTGCCGTGGACCTCGGCGCTGTTCCCCGAGGGCGCCGTGCTCGGCTTCGCCGCCGCCGTATGCGCGGCGCTGATCGGCACGTGGGTGGGCACCCATCTCGCTTCCGAGACCTTCCCGCGGACCCCATCCGTGCGGATCGCGGGCGCGGTGTCGGCGGCCGTCGTCGGCGTGATGGTCGTCTGGGCGCTCTACACGCCGCCCGGACCGCCCACCTCGGTCACGGCGACGCTGACCGAGATCGACGGAGCCCCCAACCGGACCGTCGCAGCGACGGTCCGATTCGACCCCCGCTCGGCGGTCGAGGACGCCGAGTGGCTCACCGCGACCGCATGGCAGGGCGACGGCCTCGTCGTCGACCGGCTCGAGCGGGTCAGCGAGGGCGTCTACCGGACCACCGAGCCAATCCCGGTCCACGGCAACTGGAAGTCGATGATCCGCCTGCAGCGCGGCAACGCCGTCGACGCGGTGCCGGTCTTCCTGCCGGACGACCCCGCGATCCCCGCCCCCGAGGTCCCCGCGGCGGACACCTTCACCCGCGAGCTCATCCCGGACAGCCAGGTGCTCCAGCGCGAGCAGAAGACCTCGGTCGCTGGCTGGCTGACCGCAGCGGCCTACTCGGTCGTGGCCGCGATCGCGCTCGCGCTGCTTGCGCTGCTCGCCTGGGGCCTGCACCGCCTCGCCGTCACGGCTCCCGGTGGCGCACCCCCGCCTGGCTCTGGACGGACCTCGCCTGACAGCCGGCGCGGCACACCCAAGCCGGCGGCGGCCCAGCCATGAGCGACGTCGGCATCGCGATCGTCGGAGCCGGCTTCGGCGGGCTGGGGATGGGCATCAAGCTCAAGCAGGCCGGCATCGAGGACTTCGTGATCCTCGACCGCGACAGCGACGTCGGCGGCACCTGGCACGCCAACACCTACCCCGGCTGCCAGTGCGACGTCGCATCGAACCTCTACTCGTTCTCCTTCGCCCCGAACCCGGACTGGAGCCGCACCTACGCGCTTCAGCCCGAGATCTGGCGCTACCTGCGCGGCATCGCCGAGCGCTACGGCCTGCTCCCCCACGTCCGCCTCGAGACCGAGGTGACCGACGCCCGCTGGGACGACGAGGCCAACCGCTGGCAGATCGAGACGTCCCAGGGACCGCTGACCGCCGAGCTGATGATCGCCGCGCCGGGCGGGCTCAGCGAGCCGTCGGTACCCGCGATCCCCGGCCTCGACGAGTTCGAGGGCAAGGTGCTCCACACCGCGCGCTGGGACGGGGACTACGACTTCACCGGCAAGCGCGTCGCCGTAGTCGGCACCGGTGCGTCGGCGATCCAGGCCGTGCCCGAGCTGCAGGAGGTCGCCGAGCACGTGACGGTCTTCCAGCGCACGCCGCCGTGGATCATGCCCCACGTCGACCGGCCCGTGACCAAGCTCGAGAGCCACCTCTACCGCCGCTTCCCGGTCCTCCAGCGACTCGCTCGCGGCCGCACCTACTGGCTCAACGAGATGCGCGTCCCCGCGTTCGTGTACCAGCCGGCGCTCCTGAAGCTGGTCGAGAAGATCGCCCGCCGCCACATCGCGCGCCAGGTCCCCGACCCTGCACTGCGCGCCAAGCTGACGCCCGACTACCGGATCGGCTGCAAGCGCATCCTGCCTTCGAACAAGTGGTATCCGGCGCTCGTGGCGCCGAATGTCGACGTCGCGTTCGGCGGCCTAGAGGAGGTCCGCCCGTCCGGGGTCGTGACGCCCGAGGGCGAGCTGCGCGAGGTCGACGCGATCGTCTTCGCAACGGGCTTCCGGGTGACCGACCTGCCGATCGCCGACTCGATCCACGGACGCGACGGCACCAGCCTCGCCGACGTCTGGCAGGGCAGCCCGCAGATGTACCGCGGCAGCTCGATCGCGGGGTTCCCGAACCTCTTCTTCATCGCCGGCTACAACACCGGCCTCGGCCACAACTCGATCGTCTTCATGATCGAGTCGCACCTCAACTACGTCATGGACGCGCTGCGCCGCATGGACGTGACGGGGACCAACCGCGTCGAGGTGCGACCCGACGCCCAGGCCGCCTACAACGCCCGCCTCCAGGCCCGGATGCCGCGCACGGTGTGGAACACCGGTGGATGCGCCAGCTGGTACATCGATCGCAACGGGCGCAACACGACGATGTGGCCCGACTTCACCTGGCGCTTCTGGCAGGAGACGCGCGAGTTCGACGCCGAGCGCTACGAGCTGACCGCGGTCGAGCCGGCCGTGCGCGCCGCGGCCTAGGCCGCGCGCCGCTCCCACATCTGGATCTCGCCGATGCTGCGGTAGCCCAGCCGCTCGTAGACGGGGCGGCCGAGGTCGGTCGCCTGGAGCGTCGAGGTCGTCCGGCCACGCTCACGGGCGTCGGCAAGCGCGTGGGCCATCAGCGCGCCGGCGAGTCCCCGTCCGCGGGCGTGCGGGAGCGTCGCGACGAGCCAGACGCTGCAGTCGTCCTCGTGGTCGAAGCCGATCAGGCACGACGACGCCCGTCCGTCCTCGCCCGCGGTGTAGACGTACAGGTCGTCGGCCGACGGGAGGTCGGCGAGCGCGCGCTGGAACGACCCCGGCATTCCGTAGGCGGCGTCGTTGAGACGAGCAACGGTCTGGGGATCGGTGTCACGACTGAAGCCGGGCGGCTCCGGCGGTCGCTCGATCTCGTCGAGGTCAAGCACCATCGCCTCAGGATCAGCGTCGAGCTTGTGTCCGTTTCCCGCAAGCAGCCTGGCGGTCGCGGGATCGGTGTCCGGCACCCAGACGGTCCACGCGCGTATCCCAGCGTCCCGGTAGCGGTCGGCGATCTCGTCGTAGTAGTCAGCGATCGCCGACCGCTCCCAGTAGACGACGTCGTTGACGATCGACCGCTCGGGCTCGACCGGCGTGATCGTCGACACGTAGCCGTCGCCGTCGACTGTGTGCATCCCCTCCGAGGCTCCATCGATGATCCGCGACCACTGGGCGAGGCTCGCGATCAGCCGGCGCCAAGCCTCAGCGTCATCGACATGCACCATGGCGCGATCATACGTCGCATGCCGAGCGCCGACGAGCTACGCGAGCTGCTGCTCACACCGGAGGTGGCCGCGGCGCTCGACGCACCCGGCAAGGTCGATGCCGCTGTACTCATCCCGCTCTTCGAGCGCGCCGGCGAGCCGGTCGCCGTGTTCACCGAGCGGCGCGCCGACATGCGCCGCCACGCAGGTGAGATCTCATTTCCGGGCGGTCTCCAGGACGAGCCCGACGAGGATCTGCGCGCGACGGCGCTGCGCGAGGCCGAGGAGGAGGTCGGGCTGGCGCCAGGCGACGTAGAGCTCGTGGGCGCGCTGCCGCCAGTCGGAACCTTTATCACGGGCTACCGCGTCTATCCCTTTGTCGGGCTGATCGAGCCGGATCCCGTCTGGGTGCCACAGGAGACGGAGGTCGCACAGGTTCTCGAGCTGTCGCTCGCGGATCTGGTCCGCGGCCACGAGATGAAGCGGCTCGTCCGCCGCGGTGTGCCGATCAAGACGCCGACCTACACAGTCGACGGGCACCTGATCTGGGGCGCCACCGCACGGATCCTGCAGGACCTGCTGAGACGCCTCTCTGGCTAGAGACGGCCGCTCAGCTTTGTCCACCGGGCCAACGACTGGGTGTTCCCGCGCGACCTAGCCTGGGCAGGGTGAGTCGTGTGACCACCTCGCCCACCGTCGCCTACGCCGGCACCACCGCCTGGGACGAGGCGTTCGACGAGCGTGGCGGGCCGCGCGACCACTACGCCGAGCTCGTGGCGGCGCTCGGCGGCGCCGATCTCGACGCGCTGACCGGAGACGTACGTGACGACCTCGACCGCTGGGGAGTCGGCTTCGGCGGAGGCGACGATCGCTCGCCCTTCCTCGTCGACCCGATCCCGCGGGTCGTGGATGCCGGCGAGTGGGACCTGCTGCGACGCGCCCTCGCGCAGCGCACGCAGGCACTGATCGCGTTCGTCGCGGACGTCTACGGCGCGCGTGCGATCGTCGACGCGGGGATCGTCCCCGCGCGAGTGGTCGAGACGGCCGACTACCTCGAGCCCGACATGCGCGGCGTGCCGATCTCGAGCGCGACGTACGTGGCGGGACTCGACCTCGTGCGCGGGGCGGACGGAAGGCTGCAGGTGCTCGAGGACAACCTGCGCACCCCCTCGGGGATCGCCTACGCGCTCGCGGCCCGCCAGGCCATCGACGCGCACCTCCCTGCGGCCCCGCCCTCGGCACGTGTCGACCCACGACCGGTCGGCGAGCTGCTGCTCGAAGCGCTGCGCGCCGCCGCGCCCGGGGCGACCGACGACCCGACGGTCGTGCTGCTCTCCGACGGGCCGTCGAACAGCGCCTGGTACGAGCACCGCGAGCTGGCGCGGGTGATGGGGATACCGCTCGTCAGCCCCGGCGACCTCTCGGTGCGCGGCGAGCGTGTGCGGGCACGGCTCGACGATGGGCTGCACGACGTCCACGTCATCTACCGGCGTACCGACGAGGACCGGCTGCGCGACGAGACCGGCCGCCACACCTGGCTCGCCGAGACGCTGCTCGGGCCGCTGCGCGCCGGCAAGGTGGCTGTCGTGAACCCGTTCGGATCCGGGGTCGCCGACGACAAGCTCGTCCACGCCTACGTCGACGCGATGGTCGGCTTCTACTGCGGCGAGGAGCCGCTGATCGAGTCGGTGCGGACCTACGACCTCGGTGACCCGGACACCCTGGCGGGCGTGCTGCCGCGGCTCGAGGAGCTAGTCGTCAAGCCGCGCAGCGGCTACGGCGGCGACGGCGTCGTCGTCTGCCCACACGCGTCGGCAGACGCCCGGGCTGCCGTACGACGGGCTGTGCAGAGCGATCCCGACGCCTTCGTCGCCCAGGAGCTCGTCGAGCTCTCCACTCACCCGACCGTCCATAACGGGCAGCTCGAGCCGCGCCATGTCGATCTACGCCCGTTCGCGATCGGGTCCGGCGGATCGGCGGTGACCGCACCGGTCGCGCTGACCCGCGTCGCGTTCGACCGCGGGTCGCTGGTCGTCAACAGCTCTCAGAACGGAGGAGGAAAGGACACATGGCTGCTGGCCTGAGCGCGGCGCGTCCGCTGATCGGGGTCACCACGTCGGAGGTGCGCTTCGCCGAGCGCTCCCACCCCTTGGCACAAGCCGACCCCCCACGGCGCGAGATGGCGCTCGGCCTCACCTACCTGCGCGCGATCGAGAGCACCGGTGGGCTGCCGGTCGTGATGCCGCCGATGGAGATCGAGGCGATCGCGCCGTTGCTCGACCGCCTGAGCGGGATCTGCCTCTCCGGCGGGCCCGACCTCGATCCCGAGACCTATGAGGAGCAGCCGCACCCCGAGCTGGGACCGATCGAGCCGGACCTCGACCGCTTCGAGCTCGAGCTGGCCCGTCAGGCCGACGACCGCGGCCTGCCGATCCTCGCGATCTGCCGCGGGATGCAGGCGCTCAACGTCGCCCGCGGCGGCTCGCTGCACCAGCACCTTCCCGACCGTCCCGGGGTGACGATCGAGCACCGTCAGCGGATCACCGGCGACAACGCCGTCCACCCCGTGTCGATCGCGCCCGGCAGCCGGCTGGCCAAGCTGCTGGGGCGGCGCGACGCAGCGGTCAACTCCTTCCACCACCAGGGCGTCCACCGGCTCGGCAACGGCCTACGCGCCGTCGCCTGGTCCCCGGACGGCGTGATCGAGGGCATCGAGGCGCCGGCACGCGACTTCGCCGTCGGCGTCCAGTGGCACGCCGAGAGCCTCGTCGCGCGACGTGAGCAGGCCTCGCTGTTCCGCGGCCTGACCGACGCGGCGATGCGCTTCGAGGCGCACGATCTGGGTAGCCGGGCGGCATGAGCGGACGGCTCCCACCCTGGGCTGTGTGGCAGGGCGACAGCGAGTACACGCTCGGCCTCGAGGAGGAGGTGATGCTGCTCAACCCGCACGACTGGTCGCTCGCCCAGCAGATCGACCGCGTGCTGCCGCGGCTGCCCGCCGACTTCGCCGAGCACGTGACGCGCGAGACGCACACCTCGGCGCTCGAGCTCGGCACCGGCGTGCACGCGACCGCGCGCGGCATCCACGACGAGCTGCGCGCGCTGCGGATGCAGCTCGACCACGAGCTCACTCCGCTCGGGCTGCGCGCCGGCACCTCGGGCACCCACCCGTCGACGGTCTGGCACGAGACGGTCGTATCGACCGGTCCACGCTACGAGGCGGTCTACGGCTCGATGCGCGAGTTGGCGCGGCGCGAGCCGACCTTCGCGCTGCACGTCCACGTCGGCGTGCGCGGACCGGCGGAGGGCATCCGCCTGTTCAACCGGATGCGCACCCATCTGCCGCTGCTGCTCGCGCTGTCGGTCAACTCGCCCTTCTGGCAGGGACGTGACACCGGCCTAGCGTCGGCGCGCACGCCGCTGTTCCAGGCGTTCCCCCGGGTCGGGGTGCCACGCGCGTTCGTGGACTACGAGGCCTGGGTCGGCGCGGTCGATCTGCTGATCCGCTGCGATGCCTTCCCCGAGCCGACGTTCCTCTGGTGGGACGTCCGCCCGCAGCCGCGCTTCGGCACCGTCGAGGTGCGGATCATGGATGCCCAGACCACGACCGGTGAGGCGGCCGCGCTGGCTGCGCTCGTCCAGTGCATCGCCCGGCTCGAGGTCGAGGAGGGCTACGCGCCGGTCGAGCTCGTCGCGGCCCAGGAGGCGCTCGACGAGAACCGCTTCATCGCAGCGCGCGACGGGATGGACGCGCGCCTGATCGATCCGATCCGCAGCGAGCGGGTCGCCGTCCGCGAGCAGCTCGAGCGGCTGCTCGATGCGTGCGCGCCGCACGCCCGCGATCTCGGTTGCGAGGCGGAGCTGGCGCCGATCGCTGCGATGGCCGAGTGCACCGGAGCGCGACGTCAGCTCGCGCAGGCGCGCAACGGCGGCCGGTTGCAGGGCCTCGTGGAGACCCTGTCCGACCGCTTCCTGGTCGATCACCAGCCGAGCGACGACAGCGACGACGGCGAGCGCGCCGCGCTCGTGTCCTAGACGTCCCCGTCAGCCGGGTCGCGCATCTGCCGCTCGTGCGCCGCGATGTCGGCCCTGATGCCGTCCTCGGTGATCTCGGGACGGCCGCTGCGCCGACGGCGCTCGTTGGCGGCCTCGAGCATCTCGTCGACGTCCTGGAGCTCGAGCTCGATCTCCTGCTCGATCGAGCGCGTCGGCTTCCAGTCGACCTGCTCGGCACCTGAGCCGGGGTACCACTTGCCGATCGCCAGCAGGATCAGCAGACCGACGATCAGGCCGCCGAAGACGAGGTACCCGAACTCCTCGGCAGGTGGAGCCATGATTCGAGTCTAGACTGCCCGCCGTGATCGACTTCGAGCTGACCGACGAGCAACGGCTGATCCGCGACACGGCGAGGCAGTTCGCCGACAACGAGATCGCTCCCAGGGCGCGTGACAACGACCGCGCCGGCCGCTTCGACACCGAGCTGGTCAAGAAGATGGCCGACATGGGCTTCATCGGCCCGATCCTGCCGGAGGAGTACGGCGGCCGCGGGATCGACTACCGGACCTACGGGCTGATCGTCGAGGAGATCGGCCGCGCCGACTCCTCCGCGCGCACGGTCGTGTCGGTCAACACCTCGCTCGTCGGCTCGGCGATCGTCAAGTGGGGCACCGAGGAGCAGAAGCAGCAGTTCATCCCAGGCATCTGCTCCGGCGAGGCGCTCGGCTGCTTCGGCCTCACCGAGCCCGACACCGGCTCCGACGCGGCGAACCTGAGCACGCGCGCGGAGAAGACCGACGGCGGCTGGAGGATCACCGGCCAGAAGCAGTGGATCTCGCTCGGCAACTTCGCCAAGTTCGCGTTGATCTTCGCCCAGACCGATCCGGAGAAGGCGCACCGCGGCCTCGGCGCCTTCCTCGTCCCGACCGACTCCCCCGGCTTCTCGTCAGCCGAGATCCACGGCAAGCTCGGCCTGCACGCCTCCGACACCGCGGAGCTCGCGCTCGACGGCGTCGAGGTCGGCGACGACGCGCTGCTCGGAGAGGTCGGCGACGGCTTCAAGGTCGCGATGAGCGCGCTCGACTCGGGCCGCTTCAGCGTCTCCGCCGGCTGCGTCGGGATCTGCCAGGGCTGCGTCGACGCATCGACGACCTATGCCCAGGAGCGCCAGCAGTTCGGCCGCCCGATCGCCGCGTTCCAGCTCGTCCAGGCGATGATCGCCGACATGGTGGTCGACACCCATGCGGCCCGCAACCTGGTCTGGAAGGCCGGCTGGCTCAAGGACACCGGCCAGCCGAACACGCTCGAGACGTCGGTCGCGAAGCTGTTCTCGACCGAGGCGGCGATCCGCTGTGCGAACACCGCGATCCAGGTTCACGGCGGCTCCGGCTACGTCGACGACTTCCCCGTCGAGCGCTATCTACGTGACGCCCGCGTCACGACCCTCTACGAGGGCACGTCGCAGATCCAGAAGCTGATCATCGGTCGCCTGACGACCGGGATCAACGCGATGACCTAGCCGCGCGAGCGGAGCTGGCGCAGCACGAAGTGGAGGATGCCGCCGTTGCGGTAGTAGAGCCACTCGTTCGGCGTGTCGATCCGGACGCGGGCGTCGAACTCGACCGGATCGCCGCCTGTGCCCCCCTGGGTATCCGCGGGCGTGGCGGTCACCTTCAGCGTGCGGGCGCCCTCCTCGAGCGGTGCCAGGTCGAACGTCTCGAAGCCGGTCAGGCCGAGCGACTCGACCGACTCGCCGTCGGGGAACTGGAGCGGCAGAATGCCCATGCCGACGAGGTTGGAGCGGTGGATCCGCTCGTAGCTCTCGGCGATCGCGAAGCGGACCCCCTGCAGCCGCGGGCCCTTCGCCGCCCAGTCGCGCGACGAGCCGGAGCCGTACTCCTTGCCGGCGAGCACGCCGAGCGGCACGCCCTCGGCCTGGTAGGCCATCGCAGCGTCGTAGATCGACGTCTGCTCGCCGTCCTTGACGGTGACCCCACCCTCGGTGCCCGGCGCGAGGCGGTTGCGCAGGCGGACGTTGGCGAACGTGCCGCGCATCATCACCTCGTGGTTGCCGCGCCGCGAGCCGTACGAGTTGAACTCACGCTGCTCGACGCCGTGCTCGATCAGGTACTTGCCGGCGGGCCCGTCGCGCTTGATCGCCCCTGCCGGTGAGATGTGGTCGGTCGTGACGCTGTCCCCAAGCAGGGCGAGCACGCGCGCGCCGCGGATGTCCTCGAAGCCGTCCGGAGCCTCGGCCGGCATCCCCTCGAAGTAGGGCGGGCGCTTGACGTAGGTCGACTCGTCGTCCCACGCGTAGCGGTCGCCCTCGGGGGTGTCGAGCTCGCGCCAGTGCTCGTCGCCCTCGAAGACCTCGCCGTAGCTCTGGCGGAACATGTCCGACTGGACCGCGTGCTCGACGGCGGCGGCGACCTCGGCCTGCGACGGCCAGAGGTCGCGCAGGTAGACGGGCTCGCCGTCGCGGTCCTCGCCCAGCGGGTCGGCGAGCAGGTCGAGGTCCATCCGACCGGCGAGCGCGTAGGCGACGCAGAGCGGCGGCGAGGCGAGGTAGTTCATCTTGACCTCGGGGTGGATCCGTCCCTCGAAGTTGCGGTTGCCCGACAGCACCGAGCAGACGGTCAGGTCCTCGGCCTCGATCGCGGCCGAGACCTCGTCGGGCAGCGGGCCCGAGTTGCCGATGCAGGTCGTGCAGCCGTAGCCGACGAGGTTGAAGCCGAGCTCGTTCAGCGGACCGGTCAGCTCGGCGCGGTCGAGGTAGTCGGTGACGACCTTCGAGCCGGGCGCGAGGCTCGTCTTGACCCACGGCTTGCGCGTCAGGCCGCGCTCCACCGCGTTGCGGGCGAGCAGGCCGGCGCCGACCATCACGGACGGGTTGGACGTGTTGGTGCAGCTGGTGATCGCGGCGATCACGACGGCGCCGTCCTCGAGGTCGAACTCCTCGCCGTCGAGGGTGACGTGCGCCTTCGACTTGACCGGGGCGGCGGTCGCCGTTCCGTGGCCGTGGGCGGGCTCGCCGTCGTCCTCGCCGTCCTGGCCGGCCATCGCCGCGGGCGGGTCACTGGCCGGGAACGAGAGCCGCGAGCCGTTGCCGCCGTGATCGCCGTCCTTGCCGTCGGCCGCGTCGGCAAGCTCGGCCAGGAAGTCGTTCGCGGCACCGGAGAGCGCGATCCGGTCCTGGGGCCGCTTCGGGCCGGCGAGGCTCGGCTCGACGGTGCTCAGGTCGAGCCCGAGCGTGTCGGAGTAGACGGCGTCCTCGCTGTCGGCGTCGTGGAAAAGGCCCTGCTCGCGGGCATAGGCCTCGACGAGCTCGATCTGGTCGGTGGGCCGGCCTGAGAACTCCAGGTAGCGCAGCGTCTCGGCGTCGATCGGGAAGATCGCGCAGGTCGAGCCGAACTCCGGCGACATGTTGCCGATCGTCGCGCGGTCGGCGAGCGGCAGCGTCGCGAGGCCGGGACCGAAGAACTCGACGAAGCGGCCGACCACGCCGCGCTCGCGCAGCAGCTGGGTCACGGTCAGGACGAGATCGGTGGCCGTCGAGCCCTCGGGGAGCGCCCCCTCGAGTCGGAAGCCGACGACCTGTGGCAGCAGCATCGAGACCGGCTGGCCGAGCATCGCCGCCTCGGCCTCGATCCCGCCGACCCCCCAGCCCAGCACGCCGAGGCCGTTGACCATCGTCGTGTGCGAGTCGGTGCCGACGAGCGTGTCCGGGAACGCCTGGCCGTCGCGCGCCGTCACGACGCGCGACAAATACTCGAGGTTGACCTGGTGGCAGATGCCGGTGTTCGGTGGCACGACCGCGAAGTTGTCGAACGCACCCTGCCCCCAGCGCAGGAACGCGTAGCGCTCGTGGTTGCGCTCGTACTCGCGCTCCGCGTTGCGCTGGAAGGCGAGCCGCTCGGCGAACGAGTCGACCTGGATCGAGTGGTCGATCACCAGCTCCACCGGCACGAGCGGGTTGATCGCAGTCGGATCGCCGCCCAGGGCCTCCATCGCGTCGCGCATCGCCGCGAGGTCGACGATCGCCGGAACGCCGGTGAAGTCCTGCATCAGCACGCGGCTCGGCGAGTAGGCGATCTCCTTCGACGGCTCGTCGGACGCCACCCACCTGGCGACGTTCTCGATGTCCGCGTGGGTGACGGACTCGCCGTCCTCGTTGCGCAGCAGGTTCTCGAGCAGGACCTTCAGGCAGTAGGGCAGCCGCGCAACGTCGTACTGCGCCTGGAGGGCGTCGAGACGGAAGATCTCATGGGTCGTGCCGGCGGCCTGGAGGGTCGCGCGAGCACCGAAGCTGTTCGGATTGCTCACAACGGAAAGGTACCTGTAGCTTGCGCGCATGCGCCCATCGCTTCGACTGACCCTCCTCGTGACCGTCCTCGCCTCGATCGCCGCGCTGCTGCCGGCCTCGGCCTCCGCCCAGGCGGGCGCCGTCTGCCCCGCCACCTTCCAGGTCCTGCACAACGACCAGATCGGGAACGTGAGCCTCCGGGCGGGCGCGTACGACGTGACCGTCCGCGGCGGGCTCTCCTGCACGACCTCGTCCGACCTCTTCCGCGAGTTCCTCGCAGACTTCGACGGCCGCCTGCCGGACGGCTGGCGTGTCACCCAGACGGCGAACGGTGCGTCGTTCAGCCGCCGCGGCCTCGGGTTCACCGTCGTCCGGGTGGCCAACCCGCATGGCGGCGGAGGCGGCCAGCACGGCAGCGCACGCTGCCCGGGGACCTTCCGCGTCCTGCACGACGACCGCATCGGCGCGCTGCGACTCGCGAAGGGCAACTACCGCATCACGCTGCTCTCGACGCACAACCTCGGCTGCGCGCGCGCCTCACAGCTCTTCGCCCAGTTCCTCCAGGACTACGACGGCATCCTGCCCGGCGCATGGGCGCTCGACGTCGGGACCGCGACCTTCCGCCGCGGCGCCGGCAACTACGGCTTCCGCGTCAAGCCCTACTCCGGCACCGTCACCGGCGGAGGCGGCAGCGGCGTCCACCCGCGCAACGCGCAGCGCTGCCCGGGCAGCTTCCGCGTGCTCAACAACACGCGCATCGGCAAGCTGAAGCTGCCACACGGGCCGTACAAGATCACCGTGCTGAAGGGCGGCGGGATGACCTGTCAGCAGGCCTCGAGCCAGTTCACGCGCTTCCTCGACGAGGACTTCGCCGGGATGCTGCCGTCGCCGTGGACGCTCAACGTGGCGTCGGCGACCTTCCGGCGCGGCGCGGGGTCGAACGTCGGCTTCCGCGTCAAGCCGGTGCGTGGCTAGCTGGGAGGCCTACGAGCGGGCGTGCGCGGGGCTGGCCGCCCCGTTCGCGCTCGTCGACATGGACGCGCTGTGGGCCAATGCTGCGGCGATGCTCGCGCGCGCCGGCGGCAAGCCGGTCCGGGTCGCGACCAAGTCGGTCCGCTGCCGAGCGCTGATCCAGCAGATCCTCACCAGCGACGAGCGCTTCCGCGGCCTGATGACGTTCACGCTGCCGGAGACGCTCTGGCTGCACGAGCACGGCTTCGGGGACCTGCTGCTCGCCTACCCGACGGCCGACGACACGGCCCTCGAGGAGCTTGCGCGAATCGAGGCGCCCGACCGGCCGATCGTGATGGTCGACTCCGTCGAGCACCTCGACTGGCTCACCCGGGCCGCGCCCGACCCGGCGGCGCCGTTACGGCTCTGCATCGAGTTCGACACCGGCTACCAGCTCCCCGGCCCGCTCGGGACGATCGGGCCGAAGCGGTCGCCGATCCGCACGCCCAAGGCGGCCGCCGCCCTGGCACGGGAGATCGGCGCCCGGCCCGGGCTCGAGCTGGCCGCGCTGATGGGCTACGAGGGACACATCGCCGGCGTGGGCGACCTGCCGCTCGGCAATCCCCTGCGTGGCATCGCGATCCGGCGGATGCAGCGCGCCTCGGTCGCCGAGATCGCCGAGCGGCGTGCCGCGATCGTCGCCGCGGTCCGCGAGTGGGCGCCCGTGGATCTCGTCAACGGCGGCGGAACCGGCAGTCTCACCACGACCGCGCGCGAGGAGGCCGTGACCGAGCTGACCGCCGGATCCGGGTTCTACGCGCCGGCGCTGTTCGACCGCTACTCCGGCTTCACCCAGCGGCCGGCGGCGATGTTCGCGATGCCGGTCGTACGACGCGCCCGCCGCGACGTGGTGACGCTGCTCGGCGGTGGCTATCTGGCCTCGGGCGCGGCCACCAAGGACCGTCTCCCCGAGCCCTACCTGCCGGAGGGCCTGACGCTGGACCCGCTCGAGGGCGCGGGCGAGGTCCAGACGCCGGTCAAGGGCAAGGCCGCACGCAGCCTGAAGATCGGCGACAACGTCTACCTCCGCCACGCCAAGGCGGGAGAGCTCTGCGAGCGCTTCGACTCCCTGCACCTGCTGCAGGGTGGTGACGTGCTCGACGAGGTTCCCACCTATCGTGGCGAGGGACGTGCGTTTCTCTAGCCGCAGCCTCGTACTGCTCGCCGCCCTCACGCTCGCTGCCATGGCCGCCCCTGCCGCGGCGGCGAAGCCGAACATCGTCTTCGTCATGACCGACGACCAGACGACGGCGTCCGTCTCGGTGCAGCGCAACGTGGGCCTGCTCAAAGGTCAGGGAACCAGCTTCAGCAGAGCGATCGCGACCTATCCCCTCTGCTGCCCCTCGCGCGCCACCTACCTCTCGGGCCAGTACTCGCACAACCACGGCGTGATCCACAACGCCGGGCCGTTCGGCGGCTACACGAGCTTCGACAACTCGAACGCGCTGCCACTCTGGCTCCAGGCCGCCGGCTACCGGACGATGCACGTCGGCCGCTACCTCAACGGCTACGGCGTCCAGAACCCCGACATCACCGAGATCCCTCCCGGTTGGAACGACTGGATCTCCGGCGTCGGCGAATCGGTCTTCGACTACCGGCAGTGGCAGATGAACGAGAACGGCACGATCGTCTGGCGGCCCGGACCCGACCATCCAGGCGAGCACCAGACCGACTTCTTCGGCCGGCGAGCGGCCGAGCTGATCGACAAGGCGGCGCCCTCCGAGCAGCCGTTCTACCTCTCGCTCACCTTCCCCGCGCCGCATAGCGGGGCTCCGCGCGATCCCGACGACCCGGCGTTCCTCGGCACGCCCTCGCCGGCGCCCCGTCATCGCAACTTCTTCGCCGGCCTCCCGCTGCCCCACCCGCCCAACTTCGACGAGGCCGACGTGAGCCGCAAGCCGCAGATCGTCGCCGACCGGCCGCGGATAACCCCTGAGTGGCACGCGGCGATCCAGGAGAACTACCAGCAGGAGCTGGAGTCGCTGCTGTCGGTGGACGACGCCGTCGGCTCGGTGATCGCCGCGCTGGAGCGGACGGGCGAGCTCGACGACACGCTGCTGATCTACACCTCGGACAACGGCTTCTTCCACGGCGAGCACCGAATCGCCTCGGAGAAGGTGCTCCCCTATGACGCCGGAGCGCGGATTCCGCTGATCCTGCACGGGCCAGGAGTCGCAGAGGGGCTGGCGCTCGACCAGCTCGTCGGGAACATCGACTGGGCGCCGACGATCGTCGACGCAGCCGACGCCACGCCGGGCAGGCTGATGGACGGCCGCTCGCTGTTCGAGCTGATCGACGACCCGCGCAAGGAGACCGGCCGCGAGCTGGTGCTCGAGAACGGCGTCGGCGCGAACGGCGTGCCGATGTTCCGCGCGCTGCGCAACGAGCGCTACTCCTGGATCGAGCACAGGACGACAGGCGAGTACGAGCTCTACGACCTGCTCCGGGATCCCTACGAGCTGCGCAATCTCGAGGACCTCGACTCCTACGCGACGCTGCGGCGCCGGCTCGCGGGCCGCCTGCGCAAGCTCCAGAGCTGCCGCGGCAACCGGGCGTGCAGCGCGAGCCGGCCGAAGCTGCGCTTCGGCGCGCGCTGCGTCGACCGCCGGCTGCGGCTGCGCCTGGTCGGCACCGACCTCGGTCGAGTCGCGAAGGTCGGCTACTACCGCGGCTCGCGGCGGATGCGCGGGTCGCGCCGCAGCCCGTTCCTGGTCAACGTCAAGCGGGGCGCCCTGCCGCGCCGCAAGCGGCTCGCGCTGCGCGCGCTCGTCACGACCGACGACGGCCGCCTCGCGACCTACGACCGCAAGCTGCGCAGCTGCCGCCGCTGACTTTGGCTGGCTGGCCAAACTAGTAGGTAGACTGCCTGCGCCGTGAGCGCCCCGACCCGCGACTACGACTTCGACTGGCTCGTCATCGGCTCGGGTTTCGGCGGCAGCGTCTCAGCGCTCCGGCTCGTGGAGAAGGGCTACTCGGTAGGCGTGCTCGAGGCCGGCCGCCGTTTCGCGGACGACGAGCTGCCGAAGTCGACCTGGGACCTGCGCCGCTACTTCTGGGCCCCGCGACTCGGACTGCGTGGCATCTTCCGCGTCACCTACTTCCGCGACGTCGGCATCGTCTCCGGGGCAGGTGTCGGCGGCGGCAGCCTCGGCTACGCGAACACGCTCTACGTCCCGCCGAGGCCGTTCTTCGAGGACCGCCAGTGGAGCATGCTCGGCGACTGGGAGTCCGAGCTCGCCCCCCACTACGAGGAGGCGCAGCGGATGCTCGGCGTCGTCCAGTACGACGCGAGCGATCCCGCAGCGGAGCTGCTGAGCCGCTTCGGCGCGGAGCTCGGCGTCGCCGAGACCGACACCCGGACGCCGATCGGCGTCTTCCTCGGCGAGCCGGGCAAGACCGTCGCGGATCCCTACTTCGATGGTGAGGGTCCGCCGCGCACCGGCTGCACGCGCTGCGGCCGCTGCATGGTCGGCTGCCCGCAGGGAGCCAAGAACACGCTCGTCAAGAACTATCTCTGGCTCGCCGAGAAGCGCGGCGCCGAGGTGATGCCCGAGCGCCAGGTCGTGGACATCCAGCCGCTCGGCGCGGCCGACGGCTCGGACGGCTACCGCGTGGTCACCGAGCGCCCCGGCGCGTGGCTGCGCCACAAGCGCCAGGTTCACACGGCGCGCGGCGTCGTGGTCGCAGGGGGCGCGCTCGGAACCAACAAGCTGCTCGCCAACTGCCGCCACAGCGGCTCGCTGCCAGAGATCTCCGACCGCCTCGGCGAGCTCGTCCGCACCAACAGCGAGATGATCCTTGCCGTCACTGCGCCCGACGACAGCGTCGACTACACCAAGCGCGTCGCGATCACCTCGAGCATCTACCCGGATGCCAACACACACATCGAGACAGTGGTCTACGGCCACTCCGGCGGGGCGATCAAGGGTCTCTACACCTTGCTCGTCGGCGACGGATCGCGCGTCACCCGGCCGCTCAAGCTGATCGGTGCGCTCGCCCGCCACCCGGGGCGCGTCCTCAAGCTGATGCTCACGCCCGGCTGGTCGCGCCGCACGATCATCCTGCTCGTGATGCAGACGCTCGACAACGCGATCGCGTTGCGTCCGAAGCCGACGCGCGGCGGCGGCGTCCGGCTCCAGACCGAGCAGGACCCCGAGAAGCCGATCCCGACCTTCATCCCAGTCGCCAACCACGCCGCCGAGTGGTTCGCCAAGGAGACCGGCGGGATCGCCCAGAGCTCGGTCGGCGAGGCCGTCTGGAACGTCCCCGCAACCGCGCACATCCTCGGTGGCGCCGTCATCGGCGCGGATGCCGAGAGCGGCGTGGTGGACGCCAACCAGCGCGTCTTCGGCTACCGCAACCTGCTCATCTGCGACGGGTCGGCCGTCCCCGCGAACCCGGGCGTCAACCCAAGCCTGACGATCACCGCGCTAGCCGAGCACGCGATGAGCCGGATACCTCACGCCTCGGCGGCGGCCTCCGCGACGGCCTCGACCTTGTCCGGATCGGGCGTCCAGTGAGCCTCTGGGTCGAGCGGCGCATCGCGTAGAAAGGCCTCCGCGTCGAGCGCGGCGGCGCAGCCGGAGCCGGCCGCGGTGATCGCCTGGCGGTAGGTGTGGTCGATCAGGTCGCCGGCCGCGAAGACGCCGGCCAGCTTGGTCCTGCTGGAGCGACCCTCCACCTTCACGTAACCGTTCTCGTCGACGTCGACCTGCCCGCGGACGATGTGCGAGTTGGGCTCATGACCGATCGCGATGAAGGCGCCGTCGATCTCGAGCTCGCGGTCCTCGCCGCTCTCGCTGTTGCGCAGCACGGCCTTGCCGAGCGCCCCGTTCTCGCCCGCCTCGAAGCGGTCGATCGTGTACGGCGTGACGAGGTTGATGTTGTCGGTCTCGCGAGCGCGATCGATCATGATCGCCGAGGCGCGGAACTCGGGACGGCGGTGGACGATATTCACCTCGGAGGCGAACTTCGACAGGAAGGTCGCGTCCTCCATCGCCGTGTCGCCGCCGCCGACGACGATCGTCGGATTGCCGCGGAAGAAGGCCGCGTCGCAGGTTGCGCAGTAGGAGACGCCACGTGCAGCCAGCTCGTCCTCGCCGGGAATGCCGAGCTTCTTCGGCTCCGCGCCCATCGCGAGCACGACGCTCTTGGCGAGGTACTCGTCGTCGCCGACGAATACGCGCTGGATCCCGCCGTCGGACAGCTCGACGCGGGTCACGTCGTCGGTGACGAAGCGCGTCCCGAGCCGCTCGGCCTGGTCGCGGAACTGCTGCATCATCTCGGGCCCCATGATCCCCTGGGGGTAGCCGGGGTAGTTCTCGACGTCGGTGGTCTGCTGGAGCAGCCCGCCCCACTGGAAGCCCTCGATGACGAGCGGCTCGAGGTCGGCACGCGCGGTGTAAAGGGCAGCCGTATACCCGGCAGGACCGCTGCCGACGATGATCACGTTCTCTACCCGCTTGCCGTTGTCCGCTGCTGCGCTCATGTGGCCTCCGCCGTTACTTTACTTTCTGAAGTATAGCCCTGCCGCTCGTGCTCCCAGCGGGCAACGGTACGCCTCAACTGGAAAAAGGCAACGATCCCCGGCGGAATCGGCAGCCAGAAGGCGATGACCCGGTAGGCGAGCACCGCCGGGAAGACGATCCCGGCCGACACGCCGAAGAGCAGGAACGCACCGATCATCCCGGCGTCCACAGACCCCACCCCGCCCGCCGGCGACGGAATCAGGTTCGCCGCCATCCCGACGAAGAACCCCTGGACGAGCACGGCAAATGGGACGTTGCCCCCGAACGCCTCGAAGCTGGCCCAGAGGACACCGATGTTCGCCGCCCAGAAGCCGACGGCTCCGGCCACCGCGAGCGCCCCACGGCGCGGGTGGCGAATGTAGTCGAACGCGGTACGCAAGCCCGACGCAGCGGTCGTCGGCACCGGCGCCAGCTTCGCGATCAGCTTCCCCAGCCGCCCGCGGCCCTCGAACCGCGCCAGGTAGCGCTCGAGATCGTCCGGGATCAGCGCCACCAGCGTCGCGATCAGCAGCGCCGCGCCCGCCAGGCCGGCCGGGACGATCGTCCCCGCGACTGGCGCCTTGCCCGGCAGCACGCCGGTCCGCAGCAGGATGCCGAACAGGATCAGCGCGAACGCGTAGACCGAGTACATGACCACGAGGAACGCGACCATCCGGCACGCCGAGCGCCGGCGCGGCATGCCCGCCTTGCGCAGCGCCCAGTAGGTGAGGACGATGCCGCCGGCACCCGCTGCCGAGAAGATCCGTGTCGCCGCCAGCCCCGCCATCGTGATCTGGTAGCTGGCGCGCAGATCGAGCCGCGCACGGACCTTCGACTCGACCTTCCCGCCGAGGATCCCGCGGAAGAGCGCGACATAGGAACCGAAGGCGCCGACGTTGAACGCGATCGCGATCGCGATCCAGTACCAGGCCGCGTCGTGCAGCCGGGCGAGCTCGTCGTCGAGGCCGACGACCTTCGGGATGAGGACATAGATCCCGGCTATCAGCGCGACGAACGGCAGCCCACCGAACAGCAGCTGCCGCCGGTCGGCGAGCAGCGCGCCCATGCCGTGGACGCGCAGATCCTCAGCGGCATCCTCCTCGAAGACCTCGTCGTCCTCGTTGTCGAGGATCGGGTCGAGCGGCTCCGTTTCGGGCTCTAGGCCGCCGCTATGGCGCCGCTCTGTTCGGGGCATCAGGCTGCTCCGGGCTCCAGTCGCTGGATCGTCCGCGTGGCTGACCGCACGGCAGGCGCGACAACCGGCACGCCACGGCGAACGAGTTCCGCAAGAGCGTAGCCCGCGATCAGGTCGATGACATAGTGCTCGCCGAGATAGACCAACCCGAAGCCGAGCGTCAGGGCGTACGCCCAGCCCAACGCGCCGGGCCCCCGGCCGACGTCGCTGAGCACGTGAGCGGCCATCACCGACGTCCCGAAGTGCAGTGACGGCATCGCCGCGAAGGGGTTGCCCTCGAGCCCGCTGTAGAGCGGCTGCCACGCGCCCTTCCAGACCTTCTCGCCGGCCTCGACCATGATCCGGCGCACCGGTTCCATGCGCTCGGTCTCGGCGGCATACCAGGGTGGCGCGGTCGGCAAGGCCCAGTAGACGACCAGCCCGAGGTCGAAGGTCCCGGCGATCATCGCGGCCCCACGCGGGTAGCGGCCGGGATGGCGCCACAGGAGGTAAGCGGCGGTCCCGTGCGGCACCAGGAACCACGACCAGTGCACCATCGCAAGCGCGATGTCGTGCTTGCGCAGCTCGCCGGGGCGGGCGAGCGCCCGCTGGAGGCGCAGCGTCGGCGTCTCCCCTCGGCCGATTACCCGATCGACATGGACCGGGTAGTCGACCCGGGTGCGAGCGAGCAGCGCATCGGGATCGTCGTCGGGCATGTCGTAGTGGGCGTAGTAGGCCCACATCTGAAGCGCGTAGATGCCGGCGTCGCGCAGCCGCGTACGGGGTGTCGCAAGTGCCAGGGCGACGGGTGCCTGAAAGGACAGCGCCGTCACCGTCTGCGGCTTCAGGCGCAAGCGGTGGCGCAGAAGGGGCGCGGAGACGCCGACTGCGACGGCGCCCCACGCGAGGCAACGGAGGGCGCGCGAGCTTCGCAAGACCGCGCCAGTATGCCTCAGCCGGTGGTCAACCAGCGTGATCGAGGATGCGAACCTCGACCGGGGCGTGCTCAGCGAACGCCTCGGCGTCAGCTCGCGCGCCCAGGTGGCTGCCCCAGTTGATCGGAACCGCGATCCGCGGCTGGATGCGGCGGGCCGCCTCGACGGCCTCCGCCGCGGTCATCACATAGCCGCCGCTGACCGGCAGCAGCGCGACGTCGACGCCGACGACCGTGTCCATCTCGGGAATGACGTCCGTGTCACCCGCGTGGTAGAGCCGCTCGCCGCGCACGTTGACGTCGAAACCGACCCAACCCGCCTCACGCGGATGGAAGACCTTGCCGTCGCTGTCGCGCTTCGACGTGTTGTACGCAGCCACTGCCGCGACGTCGATCCCGTACAGGTGGTCGAGCTCGATCACCTCGCCGGGGGATATCGAGGCAACTCGACCCGTCGTTCGCTCAGCGACGGCAGGTGGGGCGATCAACCAGGTGCGGTCGTTCGACAGCCGCTCGATGTCCTGCGGCGAGAAGTGGTCGTAGTGGCCGTGGGTGACGAGGATCACATCCGCCGCCGGGGCGCCTGGCGGTACGCGGTAGGGATCGATGTAGATCGTCGTCCCGTTCACGGCAACCCGGAAGCTGGCATGTCCGATCCAGGTCACGGAGTCGATCAGCATCCGGCCAGGATACGGTTGCCGTCCTGGCCCGCCGGCCAGTACCGCGAACTACAGGAGGCACGGTGAGCTACGAGACGATCAATTGGGAGCAGGACGGCGCCGTCGGCCGCATCACCCTGAACCGGCCCGACACGCTCAATGCCTGGAACACCCAGTTCGGCATCGATTTGAAGGCAGCCGTCGAGCAGGCGGCCGACGACTCGGTGCGCGCGGTGCTCGTGACCGGCGCGGGCCGCGCCTTCTCGTCGGGCGCGGATCTCAAAGCCGGCTTCGAGGAGACGGCCGAGGACGGGATGCCGGACATCCGCGGCCGCCTGGACGGGATCTACCACCCGATCCTCGTCGGCCTGCGGACGATGCCCAAGCCCGTGGTCGCCGCCGTCAACGGACCCGCCGCCGGTATCGGGGCCTCGCTCGCGTTCGCCTGCGACCTGATCGTCGCCGCGCAGTCCTCCTTCTTCCAGCTCGCCTTCGCCAACATCGGCCTGATGCCCGACGGCGGCTCGACGCTGTTCGTCCCGGCCCGGATCGGCAAGTCGCGCGCCTTCGAGATGGCGCTGCTGGCCGAGCGGATACCCGCCGAGCAGGCGCTCGAGTGGGGCCTGATCAACCGCGTGTACTCCGACGACGAGCTGATGGACGAGGCGAACGCGCTCGTCGAGCGGCTCGCCACCGGACCGACGCGCTCCTATGCGAGCTCGAAGCAGGCGCTCAACGCGACGATCTACCCGAACCTCCACGAGCAGCTCGACCTCGAGGCAGAGCTCCAGCACGCGCTCGGGCGTTCGAAGGACTTCTTCGAGGGGGGTGTCGCGTTCGTCCAGAAGCGCTCGCCCGAGTTCCAGGGCCACTGAGGCTATGATTCCGCGCGCTTTGCCGGCCCTCCGTTCCCTGACCCCCCGTTCGTCTGCCCTGATCGCCGCCGTAGCGGCGATCGTGCTCGCGCTCGTCGCGTCGCCGGCAGCGCTCGCGGACACCTTCACGCCGGAGTCGGGCGGATCGCCGAACGCGGACAGCATCGACTCGCTCTACAAGATCATCCTCTACGTCGCGATCGTGATCTTCCTGATCGTCGAGGGGACGCTGCTGTGGGCGCTCGTCAAGTACCGCGCCCGCCGCGGGGGGCCGCAGGAGGGCGCGCAGATCCACGGCAACACGCCGCTGGAGCTCGGCTGGACCATCGGCGCAGCGGTGATCCTCGTCGTGCTGACCGTCGTCACCTTCCTCTACCTCGGCGACATCAAGAACCCGCCCGCGTCCGGACCTGGTGGCCTCGCGAGCGTCCAGGTCGCGACGATCGATCAGCCCGAGCCGCCGAGCGACGGCAAGGCGCTCGAGATCGACGTCAACGGCCAGCAGTTCCTCTGGCGCTACAGCTATCCGAACGGCGCCTACGGCTTCTACGAGCTCGTCGTCCCGGTCGACACGACGGTCATCCTCAACCTGACCGCCTCCGACGTGATCCACTCCTGGTGGATCCCGAAGATGGGCGGGAAGATGGACGCCGTTCCGGGCTACACCAACAAGACATGGTTCAAGGCATCGAAGGTCGGCGAGTACGTCGGCCAGTGCGCCGAGCTCTGCGGCTCAGGACACGCCGACATGCGCGCGCGCGTGACCGTCATGGAGCCGGAGGACTACACGGCGTACATCGAGCAGCGCAAGGCCGACATCGCCGCCGCACAGCGCGATCTTGCCGCCCAGCGCAAACAGCGCGAGACCGAGATTCAGTAGGAGGACCTGACCGACCGTGGCCACCAACGACCTAGCTCCGCGTCCCGAGGTCACCCTGCACGGCCTCCGTGACGAGCCGAAGGGCTGGCTCGCCTGGTTGACGACGACCGATCACAAGCGGATCGGGATCATGTACTTCGTCGCCACCTTCATGTTCTTCATCCTCGGTGGCGTCGAGGCACTGATCATGCGCCTCCAGCTCGCCCAGCCGAGCGGGACGCTGGTCTCCCCCGAGACCTACAACGGGCTCGTGTCGATGCACGGCACGACGATGATCTTCCTGTTCGTCGTCCCGGTGATGGCGGCCTTCGGCAACTACTTCGTGCCGCTGATGATCGGGGCGCGCGACATGGCGTTCCCGCGCCTCAACGCCCTGTCGCTGTGGCTGCTCGTCTTCGGCGGGATCGCCTTCTACTCCAGCCTCTTCTTCGAGCCGCCGCAGGCCGGCTGGACCTCATACGCACCGCTCTCCGACGACGCCTACATGCCCGGCGGGGGCATCGACGCCTGGATCTTCCTGGTTCACCTCACCGGCCTGTCCTCGCTCGTCGGCGCGATCAACTTCGTCGCGACGATCCACAACATGCGCGCGCCCGGCATGAGCTGGGGCCGGATGCCGCTGTTCGTGTGGTCGATCCTCGTCTACAGCTACCTGCTGATCGTGGCTCTCCCGGCGATCGCCGCCGCGGTGACGATGCTGCTGACCGACCGCCACTTCGGCACCGCCTTCTTCGATCCGACCGGCGGCGGCGATCCGATGCTCTGGCAGCACCTGTTCTGGTTCTTCGGCCACCCCGAGGTCTACATCATGATCCTGCCCGCCTTCGGGATCATCTCGGAGATCCTGCCGGTGTTCGCCCGCAAGCCGATCTTCGGCTACAAGGCGATCGCGGCGGCGACGGTGGCGATCGCGTTCCTCGGCCTGCTGGTGTGGGCGCACCACATGTTCACCACGCCGACGTCGACGGTGGTCCTGATCTTCTTCATGCTCTCGTCGTTCGCGATCGCGGTGCCGACCGGCATCAAGATCTTCAACTGGATCGCGACGCTCTGGAAGGGCTCGATCGTCTTCAAGACGCCGCTCTACTTCGCGGCCGCGCTGCCGGCGCTGTTCGTGATCGGCGGCATCTCGGGCGTCATGCTCGCCGTCTTCCCCGTCGACTGGCAGCTGCACGACAGCTACTTCGTCGTCGCCCACCTGCACTACGTGCTGTTCGGCGGCTCGGTGTTCGGCATCTTCGCCGGGATCTACTACTGGTTCCCGAAGATGACCGGCCGG